>JAALOO010000693.1_pt1 | contig 28382 bp, 22 predicted proteins | sample 7257641 | NCBI WGS metagenome assembly JAALOO01 (sample SAMN14085613, study PRJNA598686) | mite metagenome | biome: ENVO:01001000; feature: ENVO:01001002; material: ENVO:01001226; isolation source: single female mite from University of Michigan culture on fish food culture... ...
GAGAGAGAGAGAGAGAGAGAGAGAGAGAGAGAGAGAGAGAGAGAGAGAGAATCAATTCTAGAATTGAGAGTGGCGAGTCTAGAGCTTATTCTTTCTCTCTCTCTTTCTCTTTTCAATCGATTTGTAGTATTGTGGCGAAGACACTGGGCATCTGGAAAAGAAGAAAAGCTAAAAAAGAGAAGGAAGATGCAGTTCAAATAAAGAAGAAAAGGAAAAAATCTCAATTTGGTTTCAGCAGTGCCAAAGACTGCTAGACAGAAAAGGCGGCAAAAAGGAAGGAAAACAATTTGGAGAATGTCAGAACTGTGCAGTGCAGTGCGGCACAAATCAAAAGTCTAATTGGTGGCATTGAATTGAATGGAAGTGAAAAGGAGAAAGAGAGAGAGAATAAAAGTCAAATGGCAATCCCAGCAGCAGCAGCAGCAGAAGCACTTTGCCTAATAATTGCCGAGCCATTTGCTGTGTTCCCAGAGAACAGTGGCAAGCTGTTTGTTGGGGTCAGCACTGGGGGCAATTGGCCCTCGGTTCAAACAGAAGGCAGCAAAAAAGAGGAAAGTCAGCAGGCTTAAAATGAGAGACAAAGAGCTGCCAGCATTCTCGTTCTCATTCTCATTCTCATTCTCATCTTCATCTCCTTGTCCGTGTCAGGCTCATTGCCTGCCTGCCTGCTGGTGATGTCTTTGTCTGTCTGTTCTATGTGTTCCATTTGAGAGAGAGAGAGAGAGAGAGAGAGAGAGAGAGAGAGAGAGAGATGAAACAATATGGCCAGTGCACGGCACAGTAAGCAACTGAAATAGCGTTCCATTTGGGTCTATTTCTGGTACTGCTGCTTCTCTTGGTACTGCTGGTAGTGGCTGAAGCATCCTTTAGTTTGTGGCTGTGGCCTTTGGAAGTTTACGTTTCACTTACTCGGAGGCTCGTTTAAAAGATGAGCTAGACAAAATAGAAAGAAAAGTTTAAAGTTGAAGCAGCAAGACCGTCACAGGCCTACAGAGAATGCGGCAGAATGACAATGAACAGAGAAAAAAGAAAGCGAGCCTAACTGCGATAAGAGTGAGCCGGCTGGTCCAGAGAGGAGCGGAGAAAAGAGGAAAATACAGCAAAAACATTAGATAGATCATTAAGTTAAGACGCAGCGGTGCCCTCACTGAAAAAGAGAAAGAGCGAGTGACCGAGGAAAAAAGAAAAAGAAAAGAAACGTCCATTTTTCTTAGTTTTTAAGAGTTTAAAATCAAAGTTTGTAGCAGAAACGCCAAATGATGCTGCACTGTGAAAGTGGGCAGAAAGAATCTGCTGATGCAAAAGGAGACCAAAAAGACTAACACTGTCCACCAGAGAGTGAAGTGCCTTAGGAAACGAAACCGGAGGAAAAGCCGGCAGAAACTGTGTGCCTGTGAACCAGGGGTGGGAATCGAGTCCACTTTTCCGCTGTAGCTACACAGCCAACGTTACGCGCCCTCTAGCGTTGGCTGTGTAGCTACAGCGGAAAAGTGGACACGATTCCCACCCTTGCTGTGAACACAATGGCCCGGCGGATGAGTGCACTACAGTACTGTCGACGTACAATTGTCACTGTCGCTGTCACTGACCACTTGTCAAATGGACGCCACCCACTTGCCCACACACTTGCACAGTGCTGATCTATTGCCTTTCAAATGTTGGCAGTTTCGGAGCTTTCTTTTTCACAGAGCACCAAAGCTCAGTAGCCGCGTATTGCGTGACGTGTTCAGCAGCAGCTCACACGTTGCAATCACAGTCACTGTGACACAACACTGACACACACAGGCAGAAGATTGTCGTAGACAGATTGAAAAAAGTGCTCATCAGGAGAGCTGCACAAAAGTGCACATTGAAACATGGGTACAAAATAAAACTTTGGCTGCCTGCTCTAAGTTAAAAAGGATAAAAACAAGTGTAAAATAATAATTCAGTAGTCGCCACCAGCAGCATCAGGCTTAAAGATTGCCCAGCAATCATTCAAACCAATGATGGTAGTGGTGGTGGTAGTGACTTTTAGCGTTGCTGTGTGTGCGTGTATCTATTTTTAGATGCAGGTTTCAGCTTAAATTGTACACCATATCTCCTGATTTGCCTTCGTTGGCTCATTCACCCACTCAGCTGGCTACTGATACTGCTGTTGCTGTTGCCGAATATGAGAATCTTCTTAGTAAATGTAATATAAACTAAACACAGCTATCACTGACTATAAATACACACCGCTTGGGGTGTATATATAGAACATTCAAATATCAGTGTTTGCGTACAGCCACTTTCTCTCAATAAATGTGCATGATATTATTGAAAAGACATTATCCTCTTTAGCTGCAGCATTTTCTCCCTTATTAAAATGCACCAAAATAAAGAGAAAAATACTGAAAAAGTGTACAGACAAAGTGACCAAAGGTGGAAAAGTGAGCAGTCACAGCGATGAGGCTTTAGCATCGATTACTTGGAATTGGGAAAATAGAGCCTTTTTCAGTCAGATCATCTGCTTGACATGGCGATTGATCACCGCCACTACTAACACCACCACCACAACTAACACACAATCACAACCACCGCCAGACATCAGTCGCATTATTCTGGTCTGGGAAACTCAACCAAAGCGGTCTCACCAAGTATCTAGCAGCAGTAGTAGTAGTACTCTAGTAAAGCAACTCTTGCCAGTGCTAAAAACTACTCTCCTGAACTCTAATCCAAAGGTCAAACAGCAGCAGGCAGGCAAATGTTCAAAATGTTTTTTCATTCTTTTCAATTTCGCTGCTGTCTCTCAAACACTTTCCATCACTCTTCCAGTTAGCTGATCATATGGCGTTTCAGTAGCAAGAAACTGGGGAGCATACTTTTGCAAGTGCGGAGGATGCATTGATGATGCTGGTGCTGATGCTGGTGGCGCTCGCAAGCATCGCTCAATCACATCTGCTGGCAGTCACACTTGGACACATCAACAAGGCACACATGCACATGCACACACACACACCAAGTGCAGCCACTCTCACCGTTGGAGTGCGACTAGCGAGGGAATTCTCGATGGCAACGAGAATCGCGGATCAGAAGATCGGTGAGTGGTGGGATTGCACAAGCACAGCCAGGAAGAGGGAAAGAGCAAGATTCTGAGCAAGACAGCTTAAAGCACATGCCAGTGGGCCATCACAAACAGCAGCAGCAGCAAACGGCAGATGATTGCCAGTTTGAGACACAGGAGAGCAGCAATCGATTTTGATTGAGATCATAAGCTGGCCGAAATGATTTGTCGGCGCAGACGGCTGGCAGGAAAAGTGAGAAAGAAAGAAAGGGAAAGAAAGAAAAACTGATGATGAAAAAACTGAATAAGATGGCGACTGCCCAGCGATTTGACAGATTTGAGACAAATTGAGACGGCACTGGCAAAGGCAGCATCAACACAGACTGAAGCTCACCCAATTTCAGCAGTGGTTGTGCTGCTGGCTGAGAGGACAGATCTGCTAATGTGGCAAACAAGCAGTGTGGTGTTGTTGGCAGTAGTGGTGATGATGCTGGCAGACAAGCACATACTGCTGACAGTCAGTTCTAAACAAAAATGAGTTCAGAGCCAGAGTTGAAGAGCAATGGTAATTCAAAACCAAGTGCAGCCAGCGCTCACTCTGTTTTTTGCACAAAAAATTGACTCTTTTTTTCAAGATTTTGGCAGAATTAACCAAATTCAACCACAAGGGATAAATAAGAAAAAACACAAAATTGCAGTAGTGGTAATAAATAGTGAAAGAAAAGAAAAAGCGGCAAAAAAGAAGCTGAGGCTAGAAAAAAAACACAAAAACGCTACAGTATACTAAAAGCATTGCAAGTGCCTGTGCCCTGGTAAACGCAAAGAATTTAAAGAATTAGTTAGTCAACGTGAAGAGAACGCTAAGCACATTGCGCTCACAAAAACAAAATGATAATTAAATTAAAAACATTCCAAGTGGAACTGAACCAGTTTTTAGAGGGGAAGAAAAACCGGCCCATTGTCAAAGCCCACTTGGCGTGATGGAGTGAGTAGCTGCTGCTGATGCTGTTGATTTTTCTCGGTATTTTTTGTTTGTCCATTCAACTGTTCAATTACCCAGTAGCACAAGGGACAGTGTGCGGACGAAATCGTCACATTGCCTGGTCATCAACATTAGTGGCTTGTGGTGTCTGTGTGTGCTGCTGGCGTCAACCTGGCGCCAACTCTGCCTAGCTGTGCCCAACTGAAAAGCTGTGTGTGTGCTATAAATAAAACATACAGTTACACTTTGATTGGCACTGGGCAATTGCAGCCTGGCTCACCGCCACCGCCAACCAGCTCCAGTTCCAGCACCCCCGATTTGCAATTGCAGATGGGCACTGGGTACCATAACCGACAGCAGCAGCAGCAGCAGGCGGTGGGCACATGAATGTTTGCCTCTGTGTGTCGACAGGCGTAAAAGTGCTTACTGCGAATCACTAGGCTATCAGCCCAAATGAGCGCACACACTAATGCAAAGCACCAGTCGGACAGCAATGCTGCTGCTATTGCTGCTGCTGCTTTGGAACTCTCAAGATACCGAGCCAAAAGACCAGTGAAGAGGACGAGTAGCATTTCAGCAGCCAAAAAGAAAGAGTGAGAGACAATCAGTAGAAAAATGTCCCCGAGATCGAGTGAATATTTGATAAATAAATAATTCATAAACGGTATGTACATGGAGACAGACACCACTTAGGTGCTGCTGCTGCTGTTGCTGTTGCTGCTGCTGATACTGCTCGCGTAGGGCAAAAACGGGAGAAAACACCAACAGACTGGCACTAACGCTGCTGCATACGGCAAACACAGAAATAACCACACAGAAAACAGAGAGAAAACAAACGGAGACAGCAGCAGGGAGCAAAATGGATGGGATAGAATCCGGCAGAATATAAATTAGTGACGCCACTGACGAGGCACAGTGGACGAGGCAGCGAGTGAGAGGCAGCGGTATACGAGAGCTTTGTACGGGAGCTTTCATTCAGCGACGCTCATTCACGACCCGAAGATTTGCTGCTGCTGCTGTTGTGCCGGTGTCGGTGTTTAGTGGTAGTGCGCATCGGTAGCAGGCTCAATGCATCAATCTATCAGGTAGAGCGAGTGAGTTGCAGCAACATTGCCGGCTCCGCTCGAGCGCACCATTGGCGGCACTGCGTCTCATTTCCACGGCGTCTCTTCACTCTCTCCTTTCCTTTCCTTTCCTTTGCCCCCTCTTCCTCCTTCACCAGTGGCCGCAGTGTCGACATGGTCGGCGCCAATAGGCAAAATCTCTATTAGGGGTAATGAAATTCAACGATCTACCCGAAGAGACACACACACACATTGAGAGGAAGAGAAAGATTCGTCCCAACAACGACACACATACAAGCACACATTTGGGAATGTTTGTATATAATGCACTGTTTCACTAATGCCTGCTGCTCGAAACTTCCACAGTAGGGAGCTGAAGAGCAGCAGCAGCAACTACGGCAGAACAGGCAGCTGACATTACAGCACCGAGGAGACATAATGAAAGTGAATGCGAAACAGTGTGCTCCTGCCTTCAACACTGAAGACTGAACCAGCAGCGGCAAACAGAATAGAGAAAATGGAGGGAAATGCTAACTTACAAGCACACTCTTGTTCCCCTCAGCTCACCGTTAGAGGAATTGGCATTACACGGAGAGAGCAGAACTGAACTGAACAGAATAGAACAGCGAACCGAGCTGAACCGCCACCAGAATCGCAAGTAAAAATAGAAAATTGTTTGGTAACTATTTCGACTACATTGCACAGAAATACTTGAGCAAATATAGCAAGAGAATAGAGTGTAGAGAATGGTGGAGAATCGGCGGCGGCGGCGTCAGCAGGAGCCGATGACTGCTTCTGCACCGGTGAGAAGACAGTGCCGTTGAAGCTGTGCAGTGTGCCCTGTGCCATGTGCTGCACCATGATGTGCACCACCACCGGCACCCAGCTTCAGCTGCTTCAGTGTGCTCCACTGCAAAGCAATGCTCTACCTAGCTTCCAATGAATTCACGGCTTGTGGCATTATACTACTACCTTTATTATTATTACACACTCTTCTACTCTGTTCACAGGCGAAAGCAAATGCATACAGAGGAAAAGGAAGAAGACACACACACACACACTCACCGACTGGCATGCTTTCATATGTGTGTGTGAGTGTTTCTTCGGTGTGCACATATATCAGATGGCAAATTAAAGGTAAATTGAGATGTTAGTCCAAGCATGAAGGCAGTGGGCTTGGCACACACGATGTGTGCATGAAATGAAGCACAAAACACCGTGCACACTAGGTACTCAAGCCATATATCGGTATTAATGTATGAGCTGGTGATGCCAGCAGTGCTGCTTTTGCTGATGTTATGGTGGTCATGATCATCGTTTTCTGCAACCGACTATCGTGGGAATGTGGCATTGCGGTGCTTTTGTAGCCGGCAGTATTGTACAAACACTTTCTAACAATTTCAATAACCGGTGGTTCTTTAACCTAACAATCTTTCTAAAGCTAAAAACAGTTAAAAATTGTTAGAAACAAATTATCAATTAAATTGCAAATGTTTTGCTAAAAACAAGCAGAAACACAGCATAAATGCAACAAAATTGTCATAAATGCAAGTTTTTTTTAAAAGGGGCATTGCTGTGTCAAGAACAGATGCAAACCGAAAATCAAAATTAAAATTAAATTGCAAAAATGTAGATTTATAAAAAAAATTAGAATAACAGTGCATATCACAAAAAAAATTGTCAATTTGACTCACAGTGCGCCAAATATCTAATTAGTGATAATTAGATCCATACATAGACATATGCTGACAAAGGCAGAGTTGAGCGTTAAAATAAAAAGACAACTGAGATGGAGTTGTCTGAGTTCTTAGTCAGTTCTGCTAAAGTTCACAAACCGATTACTTTCAGTAAAGTCTATATAGGCCAAGACAAACTGGGCAAACTGGGGCCGGCAAAGTGCCGAGTGCATTTCTACAGTGGCGCTAATTTGGACACTACACCAAACCAGCAAATCACCGAAAGCAGCGGCAGTGCACTTCCGCCCCCTTCTGCTTGCCAGAATGCACCAGTGATATGCAAATGTCAAGAGCAGCGTGCTAGAAAGATGCATTGAAGTCATAAAAATAAAACATCTAAGAAAATTTGAAAACGGCTCAAGATTGGCTCAGAAAAGGGAGAAGAAGGTTGGCTGCTGACAAGTGCAGTATATAGTTTGACAGACTGACCAGAAGAATATCTTGAAAAAGCAAAAAATGCTATAAAAATAAATTGGTTGTTTAAAATGAGTGATTGGAAGTGAAGATGCAGGCAGGGCAGATTCAAGAAAAAGTTTCACAAAAACGACATTAAAATTATTATGTGAAAACTATTGTACGATATAAAAGGCTCAATTAACTTTAAATTTTCAAAAGCACATATGGAGAGTAATTTTGCTCAGCAACAGCAGGCACAACAGCAAACTGTCGACAGACGCTGACACAATAAAAACGGTTGGAAGGGCAATCAAAACGTGGGCCATTTAAAAAAGAAGGCGCCAATGCAAAATGTAAAATGAGTGGCAGCAAAAAATGGCTGTGGCTGCCACTTGCAGAAAGGCAGATCACCACCATCACTGAGCACAAAAAGTGTGTGGTAAAAGCAAAGAGCAAAAGGCAAAGAAAGAAAAAACACGAGAAAAAGGAAGAAGTGTTCCAAGTGGCGAGTTCAGCATCACCCAGCCAGTTGTGCCCTCATGCACCCATTTTTCGGTGTGTGCGGGAATTGCAATGCAGTGCAGTGCAGTGCACACACAGTGCGCACAGTTTCTCTTTCGCTTTCCTCTGTGGAGCACTGCGGTGGCAATAACTCATCACTCGGTGACTCAAACATATTCATAACGGGGCGAATGAATAGATTAGAAGCAGAATACTGCAACAGTACTACTTTCACTACTACTACTACTTCTTCTGGTAGAACCAACAGCAGCCAAGAGACTGTCTGGCAGGCACTGGACGCTCAAATAAAAGGGTCTGCACACACACACATGCACACACACAGTTTGCTTTGGAAATAAAAAAGTATGTCTGTGTGAGTGTGTGTGTAATGCTTCAGTGGACCAGGGTACCACCACCACCACCACCGACACTGATGAACAAAATGGTGTGGTGCATCGGCACAGGCAGAAAAGGAAAAAGGGGACTGACACTGATGACATCGAAGCTGTCACGGACAGAGACGACTAACCAAAACAGGAAGGGAAAAGTGCACTGGAAAAAGTAAGGCAAAAGTGGTGAAAGTGCCTGCCTGCCTGCAAAATGGAAACTTTAGAAGAGGACTGTGTGCAAGAACACTAGCTGCTCTCTGCCTGCCTGGTAAAGAGCGTGAGTTAATGAATCGAAATGAATCGAAATAAAGAGAGTATGAATGGACGCCTTTGAGTGCCGCCAAGTGTGTGTGTGCTCCTCTGTGGACATTCCATCCGGAGATGGGGCCTTAAACACCGTATGCAGTTAATGGTACGTGGCCACCGCCAGTGCAAATGGCAAATCAACCATCATCGATGCTATGAATGAAGCAAGCACACAGTCCGCCAATGTTGACCTTTGCCTCTTCATTGGCATCCCGATGCACTTATCGATCAAAACATCCCCTCCGTTCACTCAATGGAAGATTCATTAGCGAGTCACTGGTAACACTTGGCGGCAACTCTACAACACCGGTTCCGGTCAAGGAGAAATGTGGCTTGCCTGAACGACACTGTCAGCGTGTATGCTCCCTCTGCTAATCGGCGGGCGACCGATAGGGGCACAAAAAAAGAAAAAAAGAAGGAATAGAGTACAAGAGAGACCGTGGCCAAAATGAAGAAGAATGTGCAAACATAAAAGAAAAAATTGTGTAAAATAGTAGAGTGCCAGAGAAGTCAGGGGCAGTTAATTAATTTGCCCACCACTAACAAAAAGAGAAAAAGAAGGAGAAAAAGAGAAAAAGAAAGTCAGCAAAAGCAGCGTCTAATCTGGCACAAATTGGCTGGAACAAATTTAGCAGCTCAGGAAAAGAAAGGAAAAGAGACGAAGGAGCTGCAACAGCAGCAGCAGTTCATCGACGAGTTGCCGGGAACATGGCAGTTGGTGGAACAACGAAACAAAGCAATGACGCCGACGACGACGACCAGGATGACGACAAAAACACGATGGAGCTGTGCACTGCTGTACGGTGTGTGCTTGTACCACCCTGCTCTGAAACACACCATAGACACATCGATTTTGTTAGCGTCCAATTACGAGCAGAATGAGCGAGATAGAGAGAGAAAAAAAGAAGCATGCACTCTGTTCTCTGCCTGTTACCTCATAATTGCACAGTGTCTTTCTCTCTCCTCGTCTGCCATGTCTGAGTCTTTGTGCTGCGCAGCACTATTAATACTAATAAATACATAATCAATAGTGGACGTAGGCACCAGCTCGGCCACCAGCTCGCACTATCATCATCATCAGCAGCAGCAGCAGCATGTGGTGGGCACCAGTGCCATCATCAGTGCAGCAAACATACAATTTTTTTCTTCTACGCTAAAGCTGCATTCATTCATTAGTGTGAAGGGGATTGAGAGACTATTGCATTTCGCAATAGAAAAAACTAGATTTACTGCTAAGGCCAAAAAACACACTAAATATAGTTAGCAAATAGCAAAGTGCACATAGTGTTCAGTGTCTGTCGATGTTTGTGTAGCCCAGACAGATTCACTGTAATTCTCGACTAGAGTATAGTAATTATAGTAAAGGTTAATTGAAGTGGTAAATAAAAAAACGAGATAAAAGTAAAAATAAAAATAAATGGAAAATACATAGTAAAAACAATTAATAAATGCTAATTAGAAAGCGGAGAAGGTCGTCCTCATCATTCTGAGAAATACTGGTTATGAGTGAAGTGCCGGCGCAAGTGCCAACGGCAAATACAGTCTGAACAAGGCTTGACAAAGTTAAAGGCCGAGAACCATAGAAAAGACACGAAAACAAAACAAGATTTGGTGACAGCTAATTGGAACAGCTCGTCAGTTCAGGTTTCAAGCTAAAGCAAAAAACGTGGGCGTGAGACGGAAAAAAAGAAGAAAAAAGAACTGAAAAGTACTGCTTTTTGCTGCTAGTGCTGCTGCAATGAAGATGCATCGATTTATCAGCAATGCAGAGCTACTCAACTACTCAGCCCAGTGCAGCTTATCGTCAGGGAATTGACGATACTTTGAGATGGGGAAAAAATTGAAACTCAATTTAAAAATGACCTTTTGCGATGAAGATAGTGGAAGCATAGAGCTGAGAGAATCAAGTCAAGCTGGAAGATAGCACTCAAAATTGCGTTTGCTGCTTTTACGACCACTCTCCGTGCAGGAAAGTCTGCATTTAAATGAGAGAAGGCAGTGCGGCAAAGTGATCCCCATTGACTTCTACTCGACACCGTTTGCATTTTCCTTTCACCAGCACCCTTACTCTCGTTTCAAATTTTCTTCCGTTCGTTTATGAATAAATCGGCATAATGCCGGTTTCTGAGTATGTGTCAGTTATACGGCCTGATAGCTAACCCATGTTGTTCTGCCTCACCGGGGTGGCATATTCAGATGTTTTGGCAGATTTGCTGACGTACTGTAGTCACTAGCCAACGAATGAAACTCAAAAAGTCTGAACGAGCAAAGTCTGAGCTGATCAGCACAAGTGCAGCACCATGCACTTGTGTACGTCGAGTTTCAGTGTTGTATACTGTCCCCTTCTGTCATGTCCTCGTTGGTGCCAGTGAGAAAGCAGCTGTGAGGCACCGTGCTCACCGTGCTGATAGCGCAGCCTGAAGATTGAAGAGAAGCAGGCAAGAAGAACTGGCAGCGTGTGTTTGTGCAGCCTCAACAGTAAAACCAGAGGCATGTGTGTGTGTCTGCACTAGACCAGCACCAGATCCAGCGCCAGCGCCAGCGCCAGCAATGGATGGCAGTACCAACACACCGACACACACTTGAGCACATGTCCTCAATGGCAAAACGGCTGCAAGGAGAGAGTGTGTTGCAAGAGCCGTCTGCCGTCAGAAGGGGCTGCAACACAACACACACAACTACTGTACAAGGGAGAAGAAGGGAGCCTTCTTCTGACCAGCCAGTGCTAATGCTGGTCGCCATGCAAACGTGGAGCAGTGGCAGCTAAAGCGTGTAAATCCGTAACTGTAACACGGGGGCTGCAGGCTGGATAAAAGGGCACTACCAGCAGTACGAAAAGCATTTGGCTACAAAGCTGATGACTGCTGCTGCTGCTCTTGCTGTTGCTATTGCTCTCCACTGGCCACTGCTCGCCATTGACTGGAACCATTTCACTAATGAGGCACACACTACTGCAGGCTCAATATCCACATTGTTTTCGCTTCCCCTTCTTCTTTCTGCTGCTTTAAATGATCCGATATACTGGAATCGTCGGCGGCGGCGGCAATGAATGTGCCACTCTGACTAGATGAAGGCAAAAAGAGAACAAAATGCTCTGTCTGGCTGCCACGCACAGACACACACACAGACAGCAATTGTGCTTGCTTAATCGGTACAACGACAACTCGCTAAGCCTAAACCGATGGCGACTGAAAAAAACTGCTTCCCTGGCAACAGACTGACAGACAGACAGACAGACAGTTGCAGCAGCATTTCAAGCTTCATTTGCCGCCATTGCGCGCGCGACAATCAAGCCATCGAGCTGAGCCCAGCTCAGCTGAGAAAAGAAGGAAAAAATGAGAAGAGAATGATGCCCAAAAATGAAAAGTAAGCCGATCAGTCGGGTAGCAAGGGATCGAAGGCAAAACGAGCGCTTCCGGAAAAGCAAAAAAATACCAAGAGAAGACACATAGAGACTTTTCGGTGTAAGTCGCTCGCTGCAGAAGCCGCATATGCAGCAGGCAAAGTTCAGCCTTGTTACCGCAACAGCAGCGACAGCAGCCGCAACGCAACCAGCGAGTGACGGAGAGAAAGAAAGAAAGAAGCAGTGAAGGGAAGCACTCATTAATCCTACCTAATAATGCCAAAATGCATTAGTCTGCTGCAGCAATATGAAAACCGCAAAACAGAACAGCAGAAAAAGCAGGACGCCCGTCACCCACTGATCACCCAGGGTAGATAGTGTGTGGCACCGTCGGTAGTGACAGCGCAGACATACGTAGAAAGCAGTATGCACAAGCAGCAGTCTGTGCAGGTATGCAAACGAAAAGGCATATAAGCAAACAGAAGGCCACCGAGACTGGTGGAGGAGGAGGTAGGGCTGCTGCTATAGCAGAATGAAACGTAATTAGTGAGAGTTAGCAAAATTGAGGCTATTGCAAAGATTGAAAGCAGTTTGCAGTCGGCAGAGGTCTAACAGCCGAAAGCAGTCAGCAGTCGGCAGAAAGCCTGTTTGCGTGTTTATGTGCCACATGTGGCCACCGCGTGTCGACATCAATCAGCAGATGCGTCCTTCGATTAATGGACATCAAATGGCGTGAAAAAAAGTGAGGAAGAGAAAGTGGATGAAAGTGAAAGAAGAAGAAGAAGGAAGGAACCAAACTCTTAATGGCGGCGCGCACACACATAATTAGTAAGTGCGCGAGAGTAGAGGGAGATGACAAAGCACTTTCAGACCTGATTGAGGCAGTCCAAGGAAGTAAAGGAGATGCAAGGAGGGAGAAAAGTGGAAGACACTACTACTACTACTACTGTCACTTTAATGGAACAGTCTGCTGAATCAGTGGTAAGTGCTAGAGAGTGAAGGTACCACCGGTGGGCACCACCACCACCTCCATCACCATCATCATCATCATCCGCACAGACAAACCGAATAAACTCATCCATTTGGCAGTACGACGAGTAACACAATTACTGCTCTATGCAAATAGGCAATTATTGACAAGTAGTGCTGCTGCTAGGTGATTCACCCTCCTCCAGTAATGCCTGAGCAGAGGGGCCAAACCAGAGGCAGCATGGCCTCAAACTATCCAGGCAGTCAACTGAAGCAGGAAGAAAAGAAAATATGTACACACATTTTTGTGTGTGCACTAGCAGGCAAAACTGCTAATTGAATTGATAAGTGCAGGTGCAGCGGCATTTCTCAATGTGGCATTTGCAAACAAAAAAGGAAATATAGAATGTGAAAGAAGCAGAAAGGAGGTCAACAAACAGTTGATATAGAGTGAACTGAAATTGCCATTAGATTCAACTTTTAGTTTGAAAAGCTAAATAAAACTGTAAACAATCAGGTAAACTGAAAATGAAAAAATTTTACATTCAGCACTTCATTCTGTTGATGATGCTGACCTCTATCATCATCATCATCATTATCATTGCCTAATAGGAAACTTCATTATTTTGTTTCCCACTAAGCAAAGAGGAATTGGTGCAATTGAATGCACCAAGAAAACAAAGCATAGTAGAAGGGGTAACAAAAGCAATGCACACAGCTCGAGGCACTTTTTCCACTTTTACAAAGACACTGTTTCAAGTGCAATCGGGTACATACTCTTTCTCCCACACACAAACGCACATAAAAAGAGTACACTCTTGAGCTTGGTCACATGTATAATTAAACGTCACGCAGTGGGCAGCAGTAGAGGCAGCCAAATTTAGGTTTTAAATAAATTATTGGCTGAAAAGGATTTGATACACTGGCGCAAACTCTACGCACTTTACTACTTTTTCAACCATTTGCCTTTTATTTACAGCGTTCAACACAATCTCTCACAGTGTCTCTTAGTCGGCTGGTTGGTTGGTTGGTATGTGTGCTAGAGTTTCTGCTGCTGTTTCTGCAGAGATATATGCGAGTCCATGTTTCGTATTATGTGATTAGATAAGTGTGCTTTCCAAAAAGAAAAAAAGATAACGAGGCCAAGCGGTGATGAGCCAAGCAACAGAAAGGGAGAAAAAGAGAGAGTGGCAAACAGAGAACAAGAGAAGACCACCAGCACTAGAACCAGCACCAGCACTCTTAATGGCCCCGTGGACCGTGTAATCGACTTTAGTTTTATTAAAAATTAAAATTGCAAAATTAATTATTCATTGAAAGAGGCAAAGGAGTGAGCGAAAGCAGACTCGGTGATACGGCGCGCTAATGCCAGGCTGTGTAGGGGCCGATAAGTGCAAACGTGTTGGCGACGGTGTCTATGTGTGTGTTTCCCTTTCAATGTGCAGAATGATGGACAGCAAAGGGAAAAAGGTAATGTAATGTACTACAGTCAAACCTAAAATAAAAAGCACTGAGAACCAAAAAAGAAACGTAAAAAGAAAACGGCACTGCTGATAAAGATTGAGAAAATCCAGTGCAGTGGAGCACACTGGCTGTTCCATGTTGTAATAATGTGCGTGTGCAGAACGGAGCACACGCCACCAGTGCGACCGTTTCAAGTTCAATCAGATTAACACAAATGAAGTGTGTGTGCATTACTGCTGCTGCTGCAGTAATCGTAGAAACTAGTGCAGTAATGAAGAACAAGGCTAAACTTCTCAATGAAAGTCAATCAAGGGACAGGGAAAAAAGGAAAAAGAAAAAAACAGCAGCAGTGGGCAAAACAAGGTGCTGTCCTCTGTTTTATTTCTAGAAAAACGCCAAAAACAGCCTAGCCTAGAAAAGCTCAGAAGAATGCCGCAACAATGAAGTGCACTGCAGTGACTGAATGAAAGAGAGAGAGAGAGAGAGAAAAGTGGCACCCAGAACGGGTAGCACACAAAAGCTCTCACAAAAAGGCCCTTTGGAATATTCTAGCCTAAAGAAAGAAAGAAGGGAAAAAAGAAATGGCAGCGGTGCCAAGGTGGCAAGGAGAAAAAGTGACTGCCGTTGCTACTGCAGTACGGCAGCAGCTCAAAGTGCTGCACAAATAAAGATAAATTGCTACATGAACCGCACACAAGCAGACAAGCAGAGAAGCTAAGGCAATCCCGCTAATGTAAATTAACTAACAACAGTAGACAGAAGGAAGAAGAAGAAGAACGAAGAAGCTGGTCAAGGTGGTCGCTGCTGCCAAACTGCACTGCACTGCACCACTCTTCACCACACTGCACCAACACTGTCCGGGCAGGTCAGAAATTGAGAACAGTCAATTAAAAGTGCATGAATTATACATGTGCGACAGTGTTTGGAGTGGGATAAAACAGCAACAGCAACAATAACGACTGCAGTCTACTCTGTTGTTGTACCAAAGGCGCACACAAATGACTCCATAGATCTGCAGAAATGCAGAAGTAGCACTTGGGGTAAAAGACGCAAACACCGTCATTCTAGCGACTAACTCCTCTTGAGAATGCTTGAGATGCCTTTTTCTCAATTGCCAGCTAGATAGATAGATTTGCCAACTAAGACTTAGGCCTGCAAAAGAAAAAACCAGTTTGATAAATAAATTATTATTTGCTAGTAAATCTTCTCATTACTTCAGTCAGCTAACGAGGCCAACAAATGCGGCCGGTCTGTAAAGTGTGACTGGCTGACACTGTAGCACTGCTGCAAAGTTGTCGATGGCAATGGCAATAGGAGAATTTCTCCAAAGTGCCATTCATTAGATGTTCAGAAATGCCAGACTGAACAGAGATATAGCATACACAGCAAGAAAACTGCCACAAATCTTACTAACGAGCCAATATAAATTTCAACACAAAATGATTGGTTTGTTTAAAATGCGACAACAGAAAAGCTGCTTATCAATGACGTTTAAAAAAGATAAATTAGAAAACAAAATCGTTATTAAAAAATGTACTTTTATTTAAACAAGTGCGTGCATTGATGTAGTAACGAAGCCGGTAGTCAATTGTCAATAAATTTATAACCACTTAAAACTTCTCAATAAAACTGCAAAAAAATGGAAAAAAAGAAAAAAAAGAGGCTAAAGTAAGTAAGAGGGAATAAGATGAAACCCCAAATGGAGTGCAATGCACTGTGGCGCAATATTGGCGTGTGGTAATTATGCGCGGATCACCGAAATAAAAGGGATGACTTGGTGAAATGTGATACACTGCACTGTGTGAAAGCAGTCTGAGGCAATACTCGCTTTCTCAGGCAGGCACTCAAGCAAAGTGCCACTTTTTAATGGCCTATTTTGGCATCAGCCGCGTTACACGCGTCCCGACCGTAGCAAGTGGCAGCAGGCAATCACCGTTACTAAATGACTGAAAACTTCTCTAATACTTTCTTACCCTTACTTGCCCACAAAAAAGATAAAATACGGCAATTAATAGAGGCTGAAACAACACTAATAAAAGTCATAATAATAGATTGCTCTAAACGCGAAAAAACATTCACTCAGTTGAGCATTAAATTCAGTTTCAGAGAAACAAAAAAAACTTCCATTTTTTATAGCACTAATCAAAAATTCCCTCTTTTTCTAAACAACCAGCATTTTATCATTTTTGAAAAATTAAAACAAACACTTCTATTACATTTAGAGAGAATTTAAAGAAGGAAAATTGGTCAATAGGGAGACATTGAGCTGAAAAATGAAATTGCAAAATACTAGTTTATGCTGGTTGCAATAAACCATTCAGTCTTTAAAAAAACTGCCTAAAACTTAATTGTATGACAACAAAAAGGGTCCCAAAAGAGGCATCTGCTGTTGCTGTTGTTTTGCCACAATAGGCCAATGTCCTTCTTGGCGAGCCAATGCCACTACCACTACAGATAAAGTCGCTTAATTTTACAAGTGAGCAGTTGCAACAACTGGTGCTACTGTCTTCAGCAACCAATTGACGGTGCAATGCTAAATTTAGTTTGTAAATATAAAAAAAATTATTTTTTCTAGCAACACACTTTTTCTCTGCTATTGCCGCTACTGTTTGGCTTAGGACGCTGATATGCCTCCAATTGCCAATAGCGCAAATCTCCGTTTTCCTCTTTGCGAATGTGTGTTGCTTTTGATGCTGCGGTGAATTCAAATTTAAATTATTTGTGTTGTGTTATATTGTGTGTGGTTGAGTGTGCTTGCGATGTTATGTGTGTTTGTGTTGAGTGTGTGCACAAATGTAAACTTCAAATATCATGCTAAATTCGGCCAGCAGACAGCAAATGGCGAGGTGCCATCGTAAGTTGGCCGATTGGCGGCGAGGTCGACGCCGGTGGCAAACTGCTGTCTTTTAACTGAACAGAGGACCACTGCTGTACGGGAGAAACGGTAGTTTTTGCAGCGCTTTAACCAAACACACAGTGGCAAACACAAGCACACACAGACACTCACACGATTCACTGCGCTTTGAAGAGAGCTGGAAGTTGCAGTTGCACTGCCCAGAACACACATGTGCTGCCTTGGCCATCGCTGACAAACATCGCCACTGTGTGACTACAGACTGGAGAAAAGGCGACCAAAGGACAAGTCAAATACTTCAAATTTCTCTCTGGTGCCTTCAGTTTTTGCAAATACTTTTAATTCGCTGTCTCCAATTCTCATGGAAAAGCATCACTAAACGGCAAAGTAATGAAGCATGGAAGCGAATAAACGGCCTACAACCACCACTACTACTTCTACTACTTTTCAACAAGCCTAATACTTTCAAATAGAAATGAAACAGTATTGGCACAGTGTTCGGTGCACGATGGGAATCCGGCGGTGAATTTGAAATTATAATTGAAAAGTGCAATTTGTCCGTTTACATAGCAGCAGCAGCCGGCGCAATGGGGGAGCAAAAGCAATACACTTTAACTACTTTTGCAATCCCAAAAAACTGTAACCACTTTTGGGAGATGCTACAGCAGTGCACCAGTGTACCAGTGCATGAGGGCGCTGGCAGCAGCACATGCAATTGAAAACCGAATTGAATCTGGTGGCAGCCAATTTTCAAGTCAGCCAGCGCATTAAGAATCGCTCGCTCACGTCTGCAGTTGTGTTTAGTGCACGGGAAAAAACAAAAAAATTGAATGACTGGGTGATATTTGGTTATGTTCAAACAAAGCAAAATATGAACACTGACTGCATATGAGTGTGTGTTGTTGTTTGTGTGTGCTTCTTCTTCCCTCGATAACGAGTAAATTATACCTTGACTTGCACAGCAGGGAGAACTTTCTTTCTTGGAGGCGACTGCTGTACAGTACTTGCTAAAATTCCCTTTTCTCTTTTCTTTTAGTCTGCAGCATTGGCCTTCCATTTCTCCATTGACCAACGCCACCACCGCAGCGACATATGGAGCAGTGATGCAAAGAGACTGCTGAGTTGGCAAATGAAAGTCGATTTGCAGTTTGGCCGTTTGGCTGAACAGAAAAAGAAGAAGAACAGGCCGCAGTTTTGCAGGCCGCTAAATTGGTGATTGCCTAGTGCCGACGAAGAAGAGGAACGACAATGAAAAAGAGACAGCCAGGGAAAATAGTAAATCGAGAGGGACAAAGAAGAAGGAAAAGAAAAGGAGAATGTGGCAATGCTGGCAGTTGTAGGAGAGTTGAAGTGATGTTGCTGATGCCACTGATGAAGGAATCTATTCACTAAAAGTGTCCACTTGACTGTCTTTGACTACAGCATCAGCTTCTGGGTCACCGTGCACACAGTCAGTGTATGCAGATGGTTATGCTCAGCAAGCAAAGAGAGATTTGGAAATGGACGGTCGCATTGGCGGCGGCGTGTCTGCGTGTTATGCAAATGTGCAAATGGGCATTTGGCACTGCACTGAGCAGTGGTCGCTGATGCAGACCACTTGTGGCCAGGCCAAGCGGAAGGAAGGGGAGAGCGGGAGATGGAGACTGACTGAATGAGTGGGCGAGTGAGTGAGTGAGTAGCCAGCCACCAGTTCCTGTGTCAGGCTATCAGCACAGAGGTTAAATAATCGGCCGATTTTCTTGCTAGTCACCAAGAGAAAGAGTACTCTGAAGGCAGTAGTGGTGGTAGTAGTAGTAGTCAGAACATGACTGCTATTCTGCTGACACTGGTCTGAAAGTGTGTGTGTGTGTTCCCAAAGTGCCCCTTAAGTGTAGCAATAATAATGGCGAAGGGCCAAGTGAATAGAAGAAAGAAAGAAATGAGAGAAAAGAAAGAAAAGGAGACAGAGAGAAGAAGCTGGTGTGAACGCATGCAGTGCATAAAGAGGAAAATAAAGTAGAAGAGGAAGAAGAAAAAGAAAAGGGAATAGGCACCCAAATGGACCGAGTGCAAAGAGCTAAGCACGGCGAGCATGGGCCAACTCTCCACGAAAGACAAAGGGCAGTGAGTGAAAGACAAGAGTAGTAGTTGTGCCCTGGCAGCAGAAGCAGTGAAGTGAAGTGCGTGTGGTCATTACGCCGAGACCAATCAAAGAATGGCCAAGAGCACACTGGCAGGCGAGAATAGCTGGCCAGTAGCTGCAGCAGCAACAACAGCAGGCACTCTCCTAATATTCTCTGGTACCCCCTGCACTGGCACACTCTGTCTATCGTCTGCGTCTAGCAACGACGAGGAGGCAAGTCATTAAAACTTTGCAGTTGCGAATTACCACCAGCCACCAGCAGCAGCAGTAGCAGGAATAGAGGGAGAAACAGCAAACCAGTCATCCAAGCACCAACAGCACCAGCAGCAGTGCTAAATGCTCAAAGAGTGTGCTGATTCGGATGCCGCTGATGATGATGCTGTCCGCCCAGGCCGTACAACGGTACTACAACCACACACTCAGTCTCTGGTGGGCTCTGCTTGGACTAGCTGGGGTCTGAACACTGCAGACGCCGAAATGCAGCAGAAAACACACAGCAACTCAATTGAACTTACCAATTACAGTGCAGTAGAAGAAGAGGAGGTGGAGAGAATGTGCAGAAGAGACAAGAAGAGTCTTAGAAGAGGTAGAAAAGATGGGGAGAGAAAACAAACTGTGTGAGTGTGAGTAAGGAGTTGAAAGTGTTGCCTTCCTTGAACGGAGAGGAAACTTTGCACAGAAGACGAAGTAAATGGGAGATGATGAAGAACACCGCAAAGAGAAAACACAGAGACAGACAGACTGGCTGGCTGGCTGACACTGCTGCTGCACAGTCGAGATGCTCGTGGCTAATGATGCGGCCTGCTGATGCCGATGCTGCTGGTGGTGGTGGTGGTAGTTGTGGCGGTAGTTGTGGTGGCGGTGATGCTGCTGGTGGGCATTCAATTGACTCTCACTGCGAGGAGGACTTGCAGACACTGTTGTTGTTGTGTTGCCGATGGTACTGCTGCTGGTGGTGGTGGTGGCTGTCAGCAAAGCTGAGCACGAGAACACACGAGTCGATGCAGAGGATAAGTTGAGGATAGAGCGAGAAAAAGAGAGAAAGTGAGGGAATGATGATGATGCTTCTCACTCACTCACACTCGATGGTCACTGAAGCAGTCGAGGATGATGATAGTGGTGGTGGAGAGTAGAGACAGTGTGGAGCTGTACAACGACCAACCAAGTTGGATGACGAGATGCAAATTGTGCCGTCTGCAGTTTGCTCAGTTGCGTGTGCCGTTGTAGTCCTCTTTTTGCTGCTGTTGCTTTAGATCGCTGCTGAAAATCACTGCTGGAGGAAGTAAACTCTGGTTAGTGGTGTTTGCAGTTGACTGAAAAAAAGGAAAGGAAAGGAGGGAAGGGAAGAAGAGGAGGAAAGTGGCAACGACAGCGACAATGGCTGGTCGACTAGTGGTGCATGGGTGCACGAATACTGCCACTGCTACTGCTACTAAAACTTTGACGGCGACAAATTGCTCGATGAGAGGGAATGAGGCTGCGGCTGATGCTGATGTTGTTGTTGTAGCGGAGACCACACCGCAGACAACAAGCGCACCAACAATCATCAACCCTGATGAATTCAGCAGCTACTTTCGGTCTGGCGCCAAACTTCTGCCAGGGAAAAGTCACTGGCAGCAGTCAGCGAGAGGGAGAACAAAGCGAAACTTGGGGGGGGGGGGGAAGGGTGAGAACTACCAAAGTATAAAGATTGTCTGCACTGTCTAACTGCCTGCCTGCCGACACTTGGCACTTGGTTGAAGGGGAGGGGGAGATGTTGGTAGTACTGCTGTAGTGAAAGTGCAGTTGATGGTCGTTGTCGTCTTTGGAAAACAAATCACCGGGCGCTGAAGTCGCAAAGCAACACTTTCATGGCGCTCTGTGTCTGTGCAGCACACTTTGATTTAATTAGAATAATTGGTATATCCCCTCTAACACTGTTTGCTGGAAGTGTTCATCGTCGTTGTCTTCTTCTTCTTCGTCGTCGTCGTGGCTGTGTACTGGTAGCTGAAAAGAGAGCGACAGTAGTTGCAACAATCCGACAATTGCTTTCTGTGCCTAAGCGGAGGACAACTGTGCAGTGTTGTACAGTAATGTCTGGTCTGGCTGTGACACTGTGAAAGTGACTCGCAGATGTGACCAGATGATGATGATCGCAGTAGTGCCACCACTATGGCTGGATAAAAGACAAGCAATCTCAATGTCGATTCCCTTTCGTCTTTACTAACACTATCGCCGCCGTCGCCGCCGCTGCAGAAGCAGTGGTCTGCGTTTTATACTTTTTCATTAATTTTAATTTGAGCTCGATTCGATGGCTCCCCTTTTGCTGCCCTCGCCGCCATCGCCAACGTTGTTTGCTGTGTTGTTTGCTGCTTGACGTCCTTTTCCACCAGTTACAGTTACACACAGTAGAGACAGAGACTGCCAGTTAGAGCGACAAATGAGACCGACACTGCTGGTGCTGGTGCTCAAACAGATACGACAAAAACGAGCAAAAAAGCGAGAAAAGGAAAGGAGAGGACAGCAGCAAAAACAATGCGAGCTTGCTAACTAACCAAAAAACTGGGCACACAAAAAACTGCAAGAACTGGCCAAGAATGAAGAAGAGCCGTTAGTTAGTGCCGCTGCTTTTTACGGGGTTCCAGCTGCTCTTGCACAGAGAGCGAATTGCACATTGACTAGTGCTCTGAACAGTAGCGTTGAACTTTAGGCTCTAATTAAATTGATATTAATTATGGCTGCTGCGCGACAAGACTAATGAATTTTACATTACCGTTCGCAGGGCCGCACAAGGGGGCTAGCTGGGGGTAGCGGTAGCAGTTGTTGTTGTTGCTGCTGCTTTTTGCTGATGTTGTTTGCACCCGCAATCAAGTGGACGCTTGTGCTTCCTTTTTTGAAGAAGAAAAAAAGAGAAAAGGAGGATTGAATTTTGTTATTGTGTAAAAGAGAGCTGAGCTGAGCAGCAGCACTAACCTTTTTCACTTCGGTTTTTGTTAGCAGCTGCACTCAAATCAAAGCTAGGTGAGCGAAAGAAGAGAAGTAAAAGGAAAAAGTAGTGTGTAGCAGTAAAATCAGTAGTAGGGAATCGATTCGATCGATAGTGGCCAACTGGTGAAGAAATAGAAGAAGTAGAGCCAGTGATGATTGATTTACGGCACACAGTCGAGGTCGAGGTACACCGCAAACGGCGTGTGTGTGCCTGCTCCAAACACCGAAATTGCCCCCAAATTGGCGAGGATGAGGGAGAAGATTCGACAACGTACACACCGTCTGCTGGATCGGAGTAAAGGGAAAGAGAAGAAAAGAAAAAAAGAATATGAAAAAATGGCACCAGAGCACGCAAAAGACTGAAGTACAAAATTGAAAAAGGTAGTGGGGCACTTGTGCTACTGAGAAAACTAGGGAAAGCGTCGCCGGGAAAGAGACACAGTAAATCTTGCAACCTGCAAATGTCAGACTGCTTTTTGTTTTTTGTTTTTGTTTTGCAAACACTGGTAGCCTAGTAGTTCTCTTTTCTCCAGAGTTCGGGGATGTTGATGAGAAAAACAAACTGACTCACTCACTGTGAGCAGTAAACAGAAATGCAGGTAGCAGTGGAGACAATTTACCACTGCAAAGATATAATTCAATTTTAATAGGTTCTTTTTGTGTTTGTGTCTGTGTATATTTTTCTCTCTGGCCGCGATGGGCCACACAAAAGGCACACAGTGACAGTGGCAGTCGGCAGTCGGCAGGGAATTCACTAATTCAATCGGTTTCACAGAGCGTGGACAAGCGAGCAAGCGCACACACTCGCCCAGGCAGTGTTGACAACCTGGAACTTGGAAAGACCCTTCCCAGCCAAAGACATAAACACACAAACCGGTAAATTGAATTATGCATTTAAATTAACAAACACACACACTGAACACATACCTGAGCTGAGTCAGAGTTAGTGTACGTGTGAAGAAAAGGGGTGTAGTCTGTCTGCAGAGTGTGTGTGTGCAGGATGAGCAGGATGGGAAAGTAATGATGGTCACATTAGAAATGGTATTAACGAAAAAGTTTTCAAGTGTAAAAGGATGGGAAACAGCAACAAAAAGAAAAAGAAAAGCAACAGAAGCAGAAGACTGTACGGCGACAGAGAAGGAAAAGGAAAAAGAAAGCAGCAGCCAATCTAAATAAATCGATTAAAAATAGGCAAGGACACTGCCGCCGCAACTGTAACATCACTGTGATCTGGAAAGCATTGAAAACGGCAGAGGAAGACGAGCAAGTGCTCAGTCAGTCATCAAGTGCACTCAGAAAAAAAGATGGAGGAAAACAGAAAGAGAGAGCCTCGAGTGTGACTGCTTGCTTTCTCATTTCTCCACCAATTTGTGCTCTAGAGTCGCCCTGTTGTCTGCCGCATCTCGTTGCAGCAATTCAGAGTTGTCATGAGCCAATTCAATCGAGTTAACATTAAATCACCACGTAAATTAGGCATTTTTATGTGGTACACTGAAACACTGTCTGCTATGAGCTGTCTGAACAGACTGCTCTGGTCGTCTTGCTGGTCGGTTGCATTGCCACTGGCATTTGACAAGCATTTGGCAGTCGAAAATGCGTACCAGAAATGAATGGCAGGGCAAAAAGTGATGATGCGGCCAGGCGAACAGCGACAAGCAAAGTGAGAGAGAAGAGAGAGAGGGCAAACGAAGAAGACAGAGTTTTCTGCGGCAGCACGCTCTGTAGCACCTTTCAATCAGCTTCACACGGCTTCTCAGTGAGCTTCAATGCCCCTGAAAGCATCACCACCACCACCACCACAGTGAAAGGGAAAGTAAAAGAGAAAGGGGCATCATCAACGGCAGCAGCAGTGGTTGTCCTGCCTGTCCTGTCCTCCTTGTCAGAAGTTCCAGTCTTTTCAAGTTGTCTACTTTCTCTTTTTTCTCTCTTTACTGTACTGTCTCCCTCCAACTTCTTTAACTTTCTGCATTTACTCTTAGCAACTTCACTCAACAAAACAGGCAGACATTTGCCCTGCAGTGAAACGCAGGTTTTCGCTGTCGAGCGACTCCGAGCTGTCTTCCACTTTTTTGCTCCTCATCAACTTATTAATCGAAGCATCACACACTGTGTGTCTAGCACACATTGCAAGCAGCACCCAGCACACACAAAGGTAGCACAAGCTCTCGGTCATTGGGTGCACTGAAAAAGCCCAAAACGGGGATACCAGTTGCAGTAGTTGTAGTGCTGATAATGATGGGCAATCCTGGGCAAAGTCAATTAATGAGCGAAAAACAAAAGTAGGCAAATGTAATAGCGTCATTGGTCGGGGAAAGTACTAGCATATATTGGCAGGCAGGCAGTCAGGCGGTGCACTCGTACACACCGCTGCCCAATGACCAGTGCACTGGCTGGCCACCAATCTTGCTCTCCCACCAGCCTCCACCTCTCTGACGAGCTAATCGCCCAAGTAGTCTCACTAATCGACGAGTGGCACAATAGACAGGGAAGATGGCGGCGGTGGTGGTGGTGGGCATAGAAGGACACTCTTCTCCGTTGATCGCTAAAAGCAAACATGAGCACAAAGCGGCAGCAGCAACCGACAGTAGTGCTGACAGGTGATGGTGGCTTCAGCCTGCCTGAGTAGAACATAGTAGAACATAACAAACAGGCGAGAGCACTGTGTCATCTGATAAGCTGCCGCCGCCGCCACCGATGTCGATGCCGATGCACACTAATCACTAGTGAATTGGCTCGAATTGGCATTTCCCTTCCCTACCGCCCTTTCGCTCACTCCATTCACTGCCGAGGAAGAGATCGAGATGGATAAACATTGACACTGTGCTCACGAAGTACATACACACAAACAGAGTTTCTGCAAATTCCCGATCAAGTGAAACTGTGCAAATGAGAAGGCGAAAGCGAGCGAGCGAACTAGCAAGCAAGCGATTGAATCGCAAAAAACAATTTCACTTTCCCTCCTCCTTTCCTTCAAACTACGGCTCGCCTGCCTTTGGGAGATACTCAGTGACAAACAAACATACATACACACACAGGCATGCAGGCACACAAAAGCAAGCGGCACCAGTGTGCAAGTGAAGAGAAACTGTGTGCAAGTTAAGCAAACGAAATTGGGTAAATAAAGAGGGAAGTAGACCAGTGTTTGTGAATGAAAGAGAGGGAAAGAGAGAGAGAAAGAGAAAGGGAAGAAAAGCAAAGGGAGATGAAAATCGCCCGGTGAAGACTGAAGTTGGCCGCAGGGGACGGCGAGAAAGTCAGGAGATGAGGTGCATTGTGGCAGGGACAGTTTGATGTACCAGTCTGTCAGTCGGTTTGTCTGCCAGCCTCTTTTTACCACTATACCGTTCAGGTAAATTTCCAAGAGGATAGTGCTACTGCTAAACAAACACCGCACTGACGAGTTCAGAACTCTGGTGTGAGAGGTTTGAGGTCTGCGAAGGAAAGCAACAGCAGCAGTAGCAGAAGCAGCAGGCATCACCGACCGAGAATGGGTGCAAATGTATATCGCGACCAGTGACGTCAAAGCGTGACTTGACGTGTTTCAGTGTCTAAAAGGTGTTGTGCCGCCACCTTTGCCATCGCCATCAATATAATCATCATTATCATCATCAACAACAACTACCACTACCACCACCACGTGCTGCACTGATGCACCGCATTGATGCGGATAAAAACAGGTAAAAACAAGGGTAAATAAAAGTAAAAGTGCATCAACAGTGTTGTACAATTCACTACTTCAATTCTCGGCGAAACAAGTGCATACAACAAGAAAGGGAAAGAATGACTCAATTACTGATCGATTAAATTAACAATGTGTGAAGAGTGAGAATCGAAAAAATAAATGAGTGCACTGCTCATCAAATATTGCTTCTGGCTAAAAAGCAAAAAATTTTGAAAATCAATGAACAATTTAAAATGTGTATCTTTCTTTAGCAGTCAGAAAAGTATTGTGTAAAATGGGCAAATGAGCTATAGCGATTAGGAGGAGGAGGAGGAGGAGGAGGAAGAGGATGATAATGGCAATAGTGGTGACTGAAGAAAAAGTGAAAAAGAAAAGGAAAACCATTATTCTGTTACTGTCTGAGTTTGTGTGTGACTGCACTGCCTAGCAACTCTAACTCTCACTCTCCGCCAGTGCACACAGAGAGAATCCATTAATCGGATAAGACTGTGTCGGCGGCAATCTGGCCACCTTGTCGGCTGTTTGCACTGCTGCTCTTTTTCTTTTTCTTTCTTTCTTCTCCTTCTTCTTCTTTTACTCTGAAAGCTACAATACTCTATCTCTTCTTGTCTTTCGCCGGTGTCATTGTCAAATTGGCGAGCGTGTGTGTTTGCCGATCAGCAGCAGAGGAGTAGCAGGCACAGCGACTAACCAGAACAGATCAGCCGCCATGAATGGCTGGTCTGAATTGTGGCAGTGACAGGCTGAAAAGAAATGGCAGCACAAAGTGATGTCTTCTGCCAAGGTGTAGAGCACCAGGTAGGCAAGCGAGTGTGCGTGCGCAAACTGCCTTTGGTGAACATGGAACACAACCAGGGAACAAAGGTGCAACGAACGACCGATCAAAAAAGAAGAAGAAGCAAAGGCACAAATTGTGCAGACACCAGCGCTTTAGTTCAAAATGAGGTGAAGTGAAGTGAAGTGATAATGAGAACAAAGCAAGGTGAAAAAAGCTGCACAAAGATGGAAAAAGCTGGAACGTCAGCCCAATGTTGACTGAAACAGCATCTCATCAGCTGCATCTGCAGTGAAAGCACTTGCTTCGTTGTTTGCAAAAACCTGGCTAACAGAGAAAACTGGGAAAGTGCACAAACAGAGAAAAAATGGTTACAGCAGTGGCAGAAGCAGTATCAGCAGCGGTGAAGAAGCTCATCAGAGCCAAATAATGTGATGCCGTCGAATTGGACGACGTCGTTGTCGGAGCATTAATTCTCAAGAGTGCTTTCCATCTTCTCAGACCGCGCTCGCTTCAGTCAGTCAGCCTGCCAGCTCAGTCAGCTTGTTCTTCCCCTTTTAATCAAAGCAATTTACAGACAGACAATGCAGACAAAAAGAGACTGCTGATGCTGCCAATGCGAGTCAGACAAACAGGCACAAGTGTGAGTGCGAGGCCTGGTGCTGGCAGTGCTTTTCTTTGAACGTTTGAGGTTTGGGCTTTGGTTTTGGTCGCCTGCCCGCAACACACGTCTAAATGCGAGCAGCCGTTTAGTAGCAATGTACGGCGGCGATGATTTCATCGACTGCTAAACGCCTTGTCAATGATAAAACAAAAAACTACTACTGCTGTGTGCGTAGAGGGACCCTCTAACGCTGGGCATGACAAGCCTAATGAAGAAAAGTAAAAAAATTAAAAAGCATGACTGGAAAGAAAACAGATAAATAATAAAAGTACAAAAATGAAAGAAGAAAAGATAATGAAACAGTGACTTTCTGGCTAGCTGGTTGGCTGGTAATTGAATTCGCCGTAGTAGCTACCCGCAACAACAGCTAATTCATTGGGCGGCGATGGACTGCACTTCAAGACAAACAAACGCACCAACACCTACTACTACTCTGTCTGTACATTAACTCTACAGTGTTTGCAAAAAACTAGTGTTTTGATTATGCAAAAAGAGCGGGTGGATTGTCGTACAGGAGCTGCTGTACAGCTGAAAACTGAGAAAAAGAGAATAGATGACTGGCAAGTAGGTCAATGAGTCTCAGACTACTACTTCATACTGTTACTTCTCATTGTCAGACAAGCAGGCACCCTTCGGTGGAGAGAAACAACAAAAATTACTGCTTACACTGTTCCAAACTGAAATTGGAACCGCTAGTGAGCTTGAACAACATTTGCGTGCTCAAGTGAATCATTCAAGGCGAGGCAAATTCAAACAAACAAACAAAAAAACAAAAAAAAATGAAAAGGTGACAGAGACTGTGGTCGAAGCTGGAGAAAAGGTTGACAAACGAGAGAGGAGTTCTCTGACACTGTCACTGGCACGGCCACTGTCGATCGACGCTGCTCGGTATTGGTAACAGTTTGTACGCAATGACGCCAATAGTGGTTCTTTTCTTTCCTTCCCTTCCTTTAGTCTTCAGTAGGCACACCGTCGCACACCTGACACATGACAGTTGGCAACAGCAGCAGCAGCAGCTGAGCAGTAGTCATAAATAACACTGCTGAGAGCAATAAATAAAATAATTGCATTGCATTCGATTCACACAGGCCAATAGAGAGAGAGAGAGAGAGAGAGAGAGAGAGAGAGAGAGAGAGAGAGAGA
>JAALOO010000696.1_pt1 | contig 28319 bp, 23 predicted proteins | sample 7257641 | NCBI WGS metagenome assembly JAALOO01 (sample SAMN14085613, study PRJNA598686) | mite metagenome | biome: ENVO:01001000; feature: ENVO:01001002; material: ENVO:01001226; isolation source: single female mite from University of Michigan culture on fish food culture... ...
GTCAGACAGAGTTAAAATCAGACAGATGGCACCAGTAGTCCCTGCCCGTCTTTCGTGCTGGAAAACAAAGGCTCTAAGCGAAAACTAGACAGTCAAACCGATTATCGATTGTATCGATTGTTTAATAAAAAAAATTTGAATTTTATTTTCATTTTTAAATATTTAGATGTCCGCAAATCACACGCAGAGTTTTCCAAGGTCTCTGAACAGTGAAAATGAATGATTAATGAAAATTGCTTTATGTAAAACTGCAAAGCAAAGAGGAATTTTTAGAAGCAAGTCATTGCCTAATTCGCAACTGCCAATTCTTCACATTGACACGCCTTCTTCTGGTCAAGTATCGTGCGTCAGCTTTTGATCATTGTAATTAATGACGATAAAAACTCTTCAAGGACAAGGATAGACCAGTCTGGAGATAATTATCGTGCTTTTTTCTACGCCTTACTATCTTTTGACATAATCATCTGTAGAGGGTAAACAAAAAATGTTTTTAACGGCAGATTTTGCTAGAAATAAGAAGTGAATGCTATTTTGCTGTACTACTTGTGTGTCTGTGAAATTCCCAAATTCGCCTCTAAAGTCTGAGGGCTTGAGACTGCTGTAAAAAATGAAGGAAAGTGCTACAGGTGTGCGACAGGAAACGGGAATCTCTCTCCAGCAGAGTGCTATACTCTTAGGCACAGGGCGCAGTGGAGGCGATCTAACTCGTGTCTCACTCGTGTTGCCTGCCAATCAGACAGTGATGTGAATACATTATCAAGTATGACAAGAGAGCGCTGGAGGCATCTTTTTGGAATAGTCGTACGAGAGAGTTTCACTAGACATGCAGACTTTCCCTAAAGGAAGGCAGCTGAGCAGTGATCTTCTCAGTTGAGCGGCTGAGCGGAGTCCCCCGGCTGGCCGCAGTCACAAGGCCACGCTTTGGCAGTGCAGATCACTACAAATATGTTTTAGCCGGCCAATTAATCAATCAGTTGCCTTAATTAGTGAAAGTGAGCTTTATTGGCACAGTGAACAGCCATGTGATCGGCGACGATGTTGTTTATCAACCATTCAGTGCTTGCCGATTAGAGTTTGCTCGACTTTTTTTGCACTCTTTTTCCTCATTTAGACCCAAACAACATTTGAGAAAACAGTGGCAAGTCTGGCGATGTCCAAGTGCTGATGCAATCACCGACATCAATTGCCAGCTGACAAGCTAATCAAATGAGAGGCGACAGCGAGATTCTCCGAAGGACCACGACTACCAATATTTTTGTTTGTCAATGTCTTCTTGGCACGACAAAGTCATTCTCGACTTGACTGCCAAGCTATTTGGCAACAACAAACAAATGGTCACGTAGCCAATTGTGATCGACCGGCAAAGTCCGATGATGATTAGTACTGCTGTAATTATTCAAACGACTGGCTGATTAGAAGAATTCCACTGTCAGAGAAAAGAAAAGGGGACGACTGTCGTCGGTTCGGAAAAGCAGTGACTAATTAGCAATGACAATTTTCTTAAATTGGCCAATTTGTAGAGACCCGAGAAAGTTGGGCAAAACAGATGTCTTTTCAGGAAATAAACATTGCAAACTTTTATTCAAGTCTCATTTCAAGGTGATGTCTTTTTTGACTGGCCTATCAAACTAGTCGATCTATTTCCTAGCTGTGATGACAGCATTACAGTTTAAGAGTTGCTGCAAAGAAGTGCACTGTCATCAAACTTTGATGAACACAGACACTGATAAGCGTTAATTATAATGACTCTGTACCTTTTGCCCATTACCTAATGCTCAAACACTTGGCTCTCTTGAATGCCATCTTTGAGAATTACTCGTTTATTTAATGTCTGGAAATAGTTTTTCCACTGTTTGCTTGATCACGCCGCACTTGCATGCACACTTCAAAGCTCACTTCAACTTTTCAGTTTATTTTTCTTTGACTCGCTTGAAGCAATAAAAAGCATTTTTACTGACTTATCGACAGTTTTAATTTGCTATGCAAACTTGTGAGGTCTCACAGCATTGCCTCCTATCTCAAATTAACAGCTAATAATTCTTCTTCTTTTTTTCCTTTTTTAAATTGCACTTTGCACTTAATTAATATTTATTAGATGTCTCACTGATGGCGATGATGATTGGCTAAGCAGTTTCAACATGCAGGATTTGGGGCACACCTGTGCGAAGGGAGGGAAAGGTGTTTGCTATCAAATGCAGTGTTTTGCTCAAGTAAACTCTTATTCTGGTGGCAATAAAGTGATCAAGTGGCAGAAACGGTTTCCCCCTACAGCATCACCTCATTATCCGCACATTTCCTTGTTAGGCCGCAGCATAGGCATTTTGTACAGCACCGTCGAGTGTCCAAGTGGTGGCGATGATTGACATGATGCAGAAATGGTGCTGACCCAATGGCGAAACCTGCTCTCCCTCCCTCTATCCCTCCTCACAGTGTGTGACAATCGGACAAGTCACCGTCGCCGCCATTAACTGAACAGCGCCCCTCGTCATCGGTCCTATCGCAGAGCGAAAACAGCGGCACTGTGTTCCCTATTGAAGGCTCGTTAGTCCAATCAAATCTGGAGACTAGTTTTTCTCCGTATTCGATGCTTGAAGCGAGCAGCAGCAGCTGTTGCAGCGACAAGTGCAGTACTGCAGTGACAGACTTTTTCGCCGTCGATGATCAATTCAAAGTCGCGCGCAGTGTCGCTGAGCAGTGAGAAAGCAAGATGATGATCATGTGGACAGCTCGTGTCGACAGTGTCTGTGTTGTATTTAGTCTGTTGATTTGACAACTTTTCTTGATCTTTGATTCCAGTGCCGACTAGCGCTTGAGAGTGTGTGCCAGTGAGTGCGTGCCACTGGTGCTCTTTCAACACACTCAATCATCAAACATAAAAAGCACATTTTAAGCTTCTGTCGATAGTGGCCAGATGAGGATGATGGACTTTTGTGCTTTTGAGTTAGCTAGAGTCATTGAATGCATGTTCCGCTGGCGTACTTTTTTGGTTGCTCAGTTCACCAGTTGAACAATGTTGATCTTCAGTTCAGGTCACGTTCACTTGAAATGAGCCGTTTCAAGTATTGGTTTTTCAGAGTAACAGTTTTCAGTATGGAACAATGAGTTTGACTGTCATTTTCAAACCCGGCAGTGAGCGAATACTCTAATTAGTAGCATGTTATTTAATGGCTCATTAAGTGCTCTTGAAAGAGCAATCAAATCACCTGAATAGGGAAATGTAGTTGCTATCAGCAAATTCATGTAGGAACACGCACTGTTTTGCTTCATTCAGTTCAAACTACAATCATCATCAACAACTACGAGTCACCTTTGTACTGATTGCATTTTTGCCAATTAACACATTGAGTCATCTTTCTCCCTCGCACTCTTTCAAAAATGCTGCCGACTTTCCCACCACTTCGCTACATGTCAAAGCCTGCTTTTCTACTTCTGATCAATTGTCCGATGGTGATCATCGGCGTCGGAGTGTATTCGATTGATCAGTATCAACGATTGATTGTGAGAAGTAGCTCTGTGTGAATGTTGGCACCATTGTCGATGTACAGTTGTAAAATGGGTGCATCGACGTAAGACACCGACATGTGATGATTAACTTTGGTAAATGTTGGTCGATGTACAGTGAATAAAGTGCTGACAGTTGGTACATGCAACATCTTTCATCGATATCAACTTGGGCACAATTCGTACGCCGCTAATTGGTGCTAATTGTGACGAAATACATCTTCTACAGACACACACGCGTACACCAGCTCAGCTAGCTTCGGCACAAAATGTACATTCCGCCAGTATGTCCGATATCATCGTATAGACCCATTTTGTTTATTTATGTTATGTTATACTTCTTTCTTTGATGATTTCTCATTGTCTCCATTTGTGTCCCTCTGTCTGTCCGCCGAAGTCCATAGTCCCGTGAGTGCTCTAGGCAGTGCTGTATCTGTTGCTTTGTGTGTCTTCCCCTCCACTTCACTTGATCGTCCCTTCAACTCGAGAACTGGTCAGACTGGACAAAGTTTCCCTCAACCTTCTCTCCTTCTAAAGAGGCCTTTATATCACCACCAAACCCCTGAATGTACGACAGGCAGACCTACCAAAGTTGTAATCTCCTCGAGAAAAGTCTTTCGGTTGGGAAAATGTCTCTGTTTCAGCCTCGACATTGCATTGTCACTTGGGTAGAAGGCAAAGGAGAGAGGGCAAAGACAGCGGTGGCCACCGAGTGACTTTGTGTACTGAGGAGGACTCTCTCTCTCTAATCAGCGCGTCACACTTTGCTTGTCCCCTCCTCGCTGACACCCGTCAGCCCCAGACGCGTCAGACTCATTCGCCACATCACCTCGGGCTGGTCTGCACATTCACTGACTCGCCTCGTGCTCTACAGTGTCACACGCTGCTGTTGCTGCCTCAGCTTCTGCTTTGCTCATCTCCTCCGAGAGTGTGAGAGAAAGACCCAAGTGCATTCGGGGCTTCGCCGATGACTTGCTGCAGCGGCTGAAGCAGCAACGACAACAACAGTATCTTCCCAATTAGCATTTGATAAGCATCCCCCTAATCGGTACTCTCCAGTGAAGAATCAGTCACACTCGCACATGTGACGGACAGACAGGACGAAGGCGTCGATGGTGCTGCTGGTGGCAGCATTTATTGAGAGCTGGTCTGCTAAAAAGTGCTCAGTGAAAGACAAGCCACCAAACTGAACGCACAGAAACTCCAGAGAGTCTTTAGCTCAACCGATCGACACACACACACATTTTCTCTCGCTCTTTCTTGTTCTCGTTCTCAAGCAAACTGCTGCAAATGTTTTTGCCAAGAACGGCGGCATTTTCACTGTAACACTGACAAAGGCAAACCAAGAGAAGGCGATCGATTACTGCTTGGGCACTGAAGACATCCTCATCAGTGTCCAGCAAATAATCACTGCGAATAGTCGAATGAAGAAACGCTTTCTGTCTGTCCTGCACCGAGGAAACTCCTGACGGAAAAGTGATCAAACAGCACTGATTGATGCGAACACTTGACAGTGAACAGCGGGCGTACACGTTATACTAATTAAGTACTGTCCACAGTTGTCTACTGCTAAACACTGCTGCTGCTGCCGCTGCTGCTAATTACTTCATTTCACTTGATGATGATGTCGCCGATAGAGCAAGAGGCTGCCAGTGAGCCCTCCGACGCCGACGACCACTGAAAGAAGAAGAGGTGCACCGCCACTTGAAAAAGCAGTTCGCAAGTCGACATTGAAACCAGACAGTACTGCGCCAGCAAGTCCACCAACCTAAGTCAGCACACACTCAGAGAGACCAAGTATTGCCGCCACACTCGTCACATTCCCTCCATACGCCTCAACCCATCAGCGAACCCAGTGAATCACTGACCCATTGCCCTCATCCTTCTCCGAGTATTGCCACCACTTTTTCCTTTCATGTTCTCCCCAGTATCGGCCTTCAGTGCTGTTCAGAGCTACTGCAAAATGGTTTTCACAAACATGAGCAACTTCAAAATCATCCGTCACCTCACTCTCATCTCCATTGTCAGTTTGATAGTCATCTCCGTTTACTACCTAAGTCTGTCAATGGAGTTCCTCAAAAAACTCATTGAGCACATCGAGGAAGTTGACCAGTCATTTGCAAAGCACGCAGCCCGAAATTTAACTTTGAGCAAACTCATGTTTGAGCCGATGCAGCGTAATGCCCATGAGATGTACCAAAAGCACGGTAAGCGGTTGTATTTATGAAACAGCTTAAATCAATATACTGATCATTTCTTCTTCTGACTCAATGTAGAGCCTGCAACAATTGTGAACATCGTCAGCTTCAGTGCCCTCATCGCCTTATCTATTGTCGGACTAGTGGTCGCCCTCAGAAAGCAGCCCATCTTTCTCATCGTCTACGGAGTGAGCTTGGACATTATTTACTCAAGCAGTTTCCTCTACGTGTCTCGGCTAAAGCCGTGGATTTGTGCATTTGTGGTTTTTGTTTCTATTCTGGCGTACATTCACTCGCGACAGATTCTAATACAGCGACGAAGCTCCAAAATTGGCAAAGTTTGCATTCTTGAGGTCAGTCGCTCAGATGGATCGCTCATAAAGGACCGAGAGAACTACAAGTACGAGCATGCAAGCCAAGTGGTCTAGATGCAGCAGGAGACCTGTATTTCAGACCTACCATTTCATTCATTCTTTACTTTGGAGCGTCATTATCTAAATATACTTACACCACTGATTAAAACTATACCAAATAAAACTTCATTTTGCCAACAGATTTATTTATAAATAAAATCATTTATGATATTTGTAAATACTTTTTTTTCAATACCACACACATATTTTTTCAATAAATGTTTTATTCCGCTGATGAATATCATTGCAGTTTCAAATTTTGAAATTGCACTATTTTAACCCAAATCACAAGAAGGTTGAATTAGAATTAACGGTTTTTTGCCTGAACTTGAAAAATGTTATGTTTTTTGTGGTCCTTTTTAACTCTTGGTAAATAACAAAGGACGAAGCTTTTCCTTCTGTCTACAGCTGTGTGATTTTCTCAGCACAGTGACAGTACAGCATAACTTTTCCCGAATCCAGGCAAAAAATGACACCAGAATCACGTTGTTTTTTGTGCTACACAAAACGCGGTTTACTTGACTCACGTTTCTACTAGTAAACAGATACCTGTTGTTCCAGAAACGCCGTATATCCAGCGCCATGGCTGATGACGCTGATAGTAGTAATGCTGCTAAAAACAAGCACACCGAAGAAACCGTGTCACCGGATGAACCACAGCACAAAAAGCTGAAAACTGACAATGCAAGCAGTTCATCGACAGCCTCTCCTGGTGGAGGTGATACTTCATCTTTCGCAATAAATCATTTATATATCGACAGTCTTCCGACTTTAAAAACGCTTTATGAAGATAGTGAATCAGTTAAAGGAAAAGAAGAGGAAAACAAATTTGTTTGCGACAACTTCCAGGTTATTCGGGAACCCTTTCAAGTAGTACAGCTCAAAAATTTCATACAAGAAGATGACAATCTCAAGAAGTTGATGAAAGACATTTCTAAAACCGGTAAGTAGCATTACATTTTATAATGTCAAATATAATATCTTGTTGGTTTTACAGATTTAAATCTCATAAACAACGACTTATATAGACTGAAGCAATCAAATGACTTGAGCAACTATTCAAAGTTTGCAAAAGTTTGCGATTTTTTTCAAAATGATGTTCGACCTTTTCTGCAGGATTTAACTGGCATCAATCTCAATTCAAAAGTTTCATTGACTATTAGTAGATATGACCAAAACGGTACTGTCATTGCTTGAAGTTGCGGCCACAGATCTTTTATTAACTTTTATTTTACAGATTATCTTTTGTGTCATGACGATCAACTCGAAAATCGAAAAATTGCATTCATTCTTTATCTGACAGAAAGTGATTGGTCAAATGAAGATGGAGGACAGCTTGAACTATTCAAATGTAGTTCATGTAAATAATTTAATTTTTTGTTTGAACATTTTCTAAACTTTTATTTTTTTAGCTGACAATCAGCCGCTAAAAGTAGTTAAACGATTGAATCCTGGATGGAATCTGTTTAACTTTTTCATCGTTCAACCGATCAGTTATCATCAAGTAAGCGAAGTGAGAACATCGAGAACCCCGCGATGGACAATTAATGGCTGGTTTCACACGGATGAAGTAAATGTGGTCCCGCGTAACTACACTTTTCCAGTCATATCACAGAAACGCTCTCCTTTTATAGTTGGCACTCAACACGCTGCTTCGTATGAATTTTTGAGATCCTGGATAAACCCTTACTACTTTGATGATAAAGTTGTTAGGGAAATTAAGCAAAGTTTTGTGGAAGAATCTCAAATTCAATTAATGAACTTTTTACGTCCTCAAAAATACTCTGCACTTGCAAGTGCTCTAAACAACTCTCGCCTGCTGAAATACTGGAAGGAAAACTATCATCCTGTTTTGTCAAAGTATCTGTACCTCCCTGAAGAGGTTCTCTTCTCCAGTTTATCAGATGAGTCTGATGAAAGCAATGCTTCTAAAAGCGACGAAGCATCTACTAGTCATGGCCCTGCTAAAATTCCAAATATTATACTTGACGCTCTTCGTTTTTTCAACTCTGAAGGATTTTGTTTAATACTTTCCAATATGACTGGCGTTCGCTTACACAACATGGCTAAAATAGATGATAATGAAAAGGATGATGAAAAAGATGACGACGACGATGACGACGATGATGCCGATGACGATGACGACAAAGACAAAGACAAAGACAAAGACGACGATGATGCCGATGATGCCGATGATGATTTGCCTTCAACTTCCAAGTCTTCTAAAGCATCGAAGAAAAAGAAACCTTTCATTCCAAACATAAACATAAGCTGTGAGTCTAAATGTCGTGGTGAAATTCGCTTGTGGCGAACTGGAGATTATTCTCTTGTTAGCAATGTAGCGCCTGAATACAACGAAAATAGTGTGGTGGATACAATGTATTTTCTCAATTCAAGCCCACCTGAAGAAAGTAAATCGGATTCAGAATGTATTGATGTTGAGGACGAGGAAGATGAGGAAACTGAAGAGGAGAAATCAGTTTTAGAGCAATCGTCTTCATTCAAATCAAATACTAAAAATCCTCCTTCAAGCAGTTCAAATTTGATCGTTTTATCCGACGGCGAAGATTCTCTCTCAACGATTTCTTCAGGGAGCGATGATTCAAATGCAGTGATTGATGTGAAGGATTCTGACGACGAGCTGGAGTCTCACTCAAGTGGCTCTGTAATTTACATTGAAGAAGATTCGCCTCTTCCTTTGCTGAGCATTAAGCCTGAAAATAATACGTTCAACATTGTCTATCGCGTCAGTCGCAACCAGCGTTTTATGAAATACATTAGTTTTAATAATGAGCAAGCTCCGTTCCACGAAATTTCTTATGTGTATTATCAAAAGTAGCGCACTAACATTTGGCTTAAACCTTTCATATTTAATAATTGCTCAATCGCATTAAAAACTGTACAATAAAAAGACAAATATTTGAAAAAAGTGTGAATCACGGTAATGGCACTTGTGTTCGGCTTTCCCCTCTTGCCCAGTCTACCTGAGGTGTCTAATTTCAGTTGAGTATTTGTTCCTGTTATGTGATGTGTGCAACGTTGTCCTTAAGTGGAGTCACATCGCTTCAACAGATTGGTACGGCCCATCTGGAGGACGTGCTGCAGGTGACAGAAGTATATGGGGTTATTGTTGAGCACGTGAATGGGCGACAGCTTCACCCAGGGAATGGAGACGAAGGAGGACCAGTGGTGATGATGCCTCCACTGCACCTGCTCACTCTCACTGGGCTGGTAGCTCAGGTAGATGGCCGTCAGCTGGGACAGCGGCAGGGAGTGTGCCCTCAGCATCAGCTTGTTGCTCTGGTAGTGCGAGCGCAGTCCGTGACCAGGTGCCTCCACCAACTCGTGCGCCACTACCTTCACCGCCGATTTGTAGGCTTTGCTTTTGGCAACAAATGTAACTAGAAAGGTGCCATTCTGCACTGCAGGGCTCATTCGACCTAGCTTCACCACTAACTGGTACTGGTATTCTGGGTTAAGGGTTGGAAAGGAGATGATTATGAAGATGAGAAATGAGACTGACAGAGAAGGCAACTAGACTCACCGCAATGGTAACCAGACGTTGGCGTAAAGTCTGACGTCTTCAGGTACCACTTTCCTTGTGGTGAGTATTTGGTGAGTCCCTGCTGCAGGACTGCGTACTCGGCGTCATATCCCATTAGGGCACAGGTGGTCTGTCCATGTCCACCCGACCAAATGTCCTCACAGCTGCACTCTCCCCGCCTGAACATGGCATAACTGGGGCAGAGGACGCCAACAAACTGGCACTGCTCATTCCACACTGACTCGAAAAACCACTCATGAGCTCGGTAGTGCGAGCAGAACATGGCGTACCTGCAGTGAAAAGGAATGAGTACATTTCACTCTCTCTCATTAATACAGACTGACTGGACCCACCTTGCCATTTGATCGAGGCTCACCAAGGGTCCTTCATCTCTCATTTCCTTGTATGCTTTGTGCCATTTGTCCCGCCAGCAGCCATCCTGAACGGTGCCCGCATTGGGAAAAAAGTCGAGATCGCCCTGGTAATAAAAAAAGTTATATAAAATTCATAGCATTATTTGATAAAAGTATAATACCACAGGAATGGTGAGGCCAAGAGAAAATTTGGGGTTAAAGTCAGAATGAATGACATCAACAAAATCTGCTTGAAATCGGTTGATCCTCTTCTTGAAATGCAGTTTCTCGTAATAAGGACGTGGACCAGCATCTAGTACTGCGATTTACAACAAAAAAGTTTTAAAACATTCAAAACCACTTAATGAATTACCACTGATCCTGCCAATATGCGTGACATCACCGGCAAAACCGCAGATAAAGCCGCCAAGGCTGTGGCCAATGCAGTGAATTGAGTGTCCAGAGATGCTATGCGTTTGCTGTTAGACAATATAGTACACTTAATAAATTCCACTTGATATGTCAGTTTTACACAAAAATACACACCTTGAGAAAAGTGATAAACTCAGCAAGTTCTTCGCTGTAAAGTTTGATCAGTATGGCTGCAACAAAGAGCTCCTTGATGCTGCGCCAAGCCACGTAAATCACGTTAAAATCCCCACGATTCAGCAGATGCCGCACCGCTTCACGAACCCACTTGGCAAAAAAGCGATTGTCCAGCCAGCCTGAGATGAGAAAGATCACCCGCTTGTTTGGATCAAAATGCGAGTGCATCAAAGTTGGCCGATCATCAATGCACAGTTCTTGTCCCTTTTTCGGGTTTCGCCGAGTGTACAGGTAGAAACGTGTTTTCCAGCGACTCTTTGGTTTACGGTCGAATTGATTCAAAATTGACTCCCATTTGTCTAGCTTGTGAATAGTTCCTAAGGTTGGGTAGAATATAGAAAGTCTAATTAACACCAAAAATATGTTTGTCATTTTTTTCAAGTTTGCAAACAACAAGTGCTGCTCAATTGGCTCATTAAAAATAATGTATGCAACTTTTTAAAACTTTTACAAAAAAAATAAACAAACACTTCAAAGAAAAACAGAATAGCCATTGATTTTGACCTAAACTCTGCACCTCTCAACTCTTTCTGTAGCTGTCAAGTTGTAAACTCGTTCAACATTTGAAATCGCACATTGCTATTATTAAGCGGCGCTACCAAAGGTGCAGCCATTGTGTTCAGTGTGAGAGTCTGTGTATGCTTGTTGTATGGAGTCATTTGTGAAAACAAGCACTCTGCGGATTAGTGTCATTCGTCTTCTAAAGCATCGTCGGGTGCGCACTGATGGACACTGGTGCACATTCACTTACGTTTGCTGCGAACTAAGGGATGACTGCTGCTGCTGTAGCTGACAGTTGATGAATTACTGGCTGGGGACACTTTAGAACGATGATAGGTGCTGCTGCTGCTTTTCTTGCTTCTGCTGACTAGAGCCCAGTGGTCTAGTGGAACAAAGGCAAGCGTCACACTGAAACTGAGGAGAAATGAGTGCAGTCTCATGATGTGATAAGTATGAAAAAGTGTGAACAACAAGATAACGGTTTGAGGAATTCATTGAGGTGACATTGCAAGGAAGCACTGGTCAAGTGTGAATAAAGAAAGACGGTGGTATGTTACGACTGAACCAACAAATGGCCTGGCTCAGTCGTCTCTGTGGACTGCAGTGTCATCCAATGACAGTCATCTCCAGTTGTGTGCCAAAGTATAGAGCGCTTTTTAGTTTCAAACTTACTTTTTTTCACTCTACTCTTTCTCTTTACTTACGACAATGACCAATGATGTGATGGTGGTAAGGATGGAGCGAATTGAGAGAAAGAGAGAGACATCGAAAGTGGTAGTGCATTTTTCAAAAGAGGACCACGGGCACCGGGAAAAGAGCACCTCCATGCCCTTCTTAGCAAAGCACCACTGACCACTGAACACACCTGGGCAGAAAACAGAAGAGAAGAATACACCTATTGCTGTGGTAGAGCTGGTGGTGGTAGTGGTGGTAAAGTGGTAGCACGTTGATCAATCAGTCAGAACAATGACAAGTGAATCGGCGCCTGCAGTGAGTGTTGTGCGAAAAGAAAAGGAGAGAGACAGAGAGTTATAACAGTCAGTGCTACAAAATGGACCACAGCTAAAGAAGACAGACAACGACTTGCATTATGGCAATGTGGAGCAGTATGACAAGTACTGGAGGTAACAGGCGCCAGTGGCAAGATGCTGCTCGAATTAGGCGAATAGCTGCTGCGGTTGCGACTGCGGCAGTTGATGCACCATACTGTCCGATGGCTTGAACTAAAGCAACGGTAGATATTTTTGACCGTCAAGCTGACTGCTGCTGTTGAAAGTGCACAGAGTGCAAAGGCAAATTGGCCAATTTGGCACTACTGCTCCGATTAACTGGTAGTAGTCGTGGGGACAATTCAATTCAAGCTGGTATATGTTCACGGCGGCATACAGCAGCGTACACCGATGATATAAATAAACAGATAAATCTGATCGATCGTCTACACTGGATGAGCTTGATACTGCGATGAATTCACTTGCAGTGACTGCCATTTCAATTACCTCGATTGTTTGACTAAGAGACTATTCTCTGAAAGAATCCGAATCAAATTGCTATCACAATGGTTAATCTCAACTTGGATGACCATTGTGATGACGGTCACTCGAAATTGCACTGCATCACTGCCTGTTGATTAAAATTCTAATGTGACATTCATAAAAACAACTTGATTTGATGTCAGATTGGGTTCAAATATTTCTTTTGCTTGAAAAGGTTGCAAAACATATTTTTCATAGATCAGAAAAGTAATTTTGAAAATATGCTTTTGATTGCTTTGTACTCAAAAAGGTGATATAAAGAGAGAATTTGTTTAAAAAACTTGTAACTTTACTGATTAAAAAGTACATCCAAAACAATTGTTATTTTTAAAATGTTACAAAAGTAAAAACACTTTTTATTTTATTCAAATTTTGTGTGTCAAAGAGAACCGCTAAGCTGTAGCCGTCACACTTTGGCATATTTGAAATTAGGTTTGTAAATAAATCAGTGTATGTAGTGATTCAGTGCACCACCTCAGAGACAATTGACTCAGTGAACAGTGACAGGCGGCAAACAAAGAGACGTGTGAGAGTGAGAGAAAGGCATCGAGGCATTAGCATCAGCAAACTGGTGAAGCTACCTTCACTGGAGTTAGGGCTACCATCAAGAGAACCTCCACTAGTCGATGTTGATTGATCGGCAGGCAAATTAATTCAGCATTAGCACGACGTACCAACTGGTCACTTGGGTCACTGGACATTGCCTATCACACTGAAAGCATCTTCTCCCCAAATGTTTATGCCCAATCTATCTATCAATACGCAAAAAAAGTCAAATTGATCCTGTCCAAGTTTACCACTCTGAGCCCAAAACGACCATCAAATGTGCGCTAGTAGTCGTAAAGTGATCTGCCGACCACCAACTGGCTGCATCGTTTATGTGCATTCCAATCTCTTTTTTTCTGCTATTTGCATGCAACCACAGCACCGGCATTACCAGCAAGCATCAATCAATCACCCGCTCTTTGCACCAAATGGCAGTGCAGTCAATTAAAAGCGCTCCATTTCTAAATATAATATATATTTTGTGTTTGGACAAACACCATCGTGACTGCCAATCTCAAACGTCGTTCCATTTGGTCCAAGTCTCTGCAAATTCCAAGTTCACTGCAGGAAAGTGATTAAGAGCAAACGTTAACACGTTCTGAATCAAACTGCTCTACTTTCCAATTTAGTGATGTCTGTTCGGAAATGTACTAAATTAATTTTTGATATTTTAGCTCTAGAGCGACAACGCATTCCGCGCAGTTGTCGATCATTGTTAGATAGCCAGCCATCGTGGCTTCGTATAAAAATACTCATCTCTTTTCACCATGATCATCTGTCAGGTGGTGCAGTTATACACACCAAAAAATACAATAGAACTAAATTCAGGGTAGTACGCCTTGAGAAGCATGATGATTGAAAACGGGGCACATCTGGCAATATGGTTTGTGGTCAACTTCGATTTTGATTTCACTTTCTGTTTGTTTTATTAAATAACAATGGCATATTTCAGTGAAAGATTAAAGAACATCTAAAGGTAAAGTACCTAACATAAACCCCAACACAAATTATTGTAAGATAAAAAGGTACAATAGATGCCGTTTTTCTTGGTGCCTTCACAAAATTGATCCATATGCACTAAAAACATCCGTTTCCTAATGCCCAAATGATCTCGAACAGTGAAATCATCTTAAATTTCTCTTTAACAACTTTCTTAAAGTTGCCATATAAATGGCTAGTCTAATGATTTGCACGTCATGTTGTCCATTGCCGACAGACATAATCGATGCACTGGCTTCCTTTAGCTGCCATCGGTGCAAATTGAAATTGGGCCCACCACCAGCAAAACCACTAAAACTCAGATGGATGTGAGCGGCCGATCATCGATCACCGAAAATGGATAAATTTACAAGCCATCACAGCAGATGCTAATTCGAGCCGATCATCACCACCGCCACCACCATCATCATCATCATCATCAGTGGCTCGGCTGTTGCTAATTATCTTATACACTGTACACAGACACTAAGCAGTTCAAGCTGCTTGGAAGAAAGCTGGAAGCTCGACATGGCTGCCCCATGTTCCTCGTCGTTGCTCATCTCTGGGCTGGCTTGGTCTCTCACTCGTCTGGCGGTTGTGCCGAACGATGACTGTCATTTTCGCCACTTTCTGGTATTTAGTTTCAGTTTCGCATTTACTTTTCCATTATATAAGCTATACAAACTACAACTACATTGGCCTTCAGTGAAGGAGAATCGCTGCAACCCGACAGAAATTAAGCTTTAATTAATTAAATGGCATTACGCGGTAAATTAGGCGACAGACGAAGGAAGGAAGGAAGGCAACTGGGCGCCAAAGAAGGAAAGATGACACAATTCTTTTGCCTCTCAGCTCAGTTCACGACTTGTTCAGTCTCCCATGGAGCTAATACATAAAATATTCATAGGCAATGTGGCCAACTAATTTGGTTGCGTCCAACTGATTTGCATACTGGATGCCAGTGGCTAGACTAAGCCCGAGCGCTCACATGCGGCGACAGTTCTTCAGGCAAACAACTCGGGTCCATCAGCTAAATGATGAAGATAATAATAACAATGGCAATAATAACACTATTAATATTAAGAACAAATGCACACGTCAATACGATCAATCATTGATCTCTTGGGTACAACTTCGGTGTTCAGGCTGACCCATTTCGAAAAAAATGTATCCATTTGAGCAAACTCTAGTAATTAAGCGCCGTCCTATAGAGCTGCCAATTGCCATTCGAAACCCGTTTCCTGGTTAAACGCCTTTGTGCAAGTACATTTACCAGAGCGCAATTCTTTCAAAACGGTTACTTTTTAATAGTCGATGTTTCAATTTGAGGCAAGTCTAATCTAATATTCTGGTCGTTTTTTTGTTTTTTACACGTTCTTTGTGAATGCAGTTTTGTAGCACTTTGCACCATCTAGCGGATTTTCAGTCAGTGTGAGCTCACTTGTTGTTTTGGCATTTTGCTTCTTCAGCCACTTGTTTTGCCGTGATTCATCTGGTTGCTCTCACTCGACCCGTTTCTGGTTACCTGACGTCCTTCGAAAAACACGCAGTTCCTTTTGATTTATTTACAACTCCTCATTTGTCTTTATTTCAAGTAAGTTCTCTATGAAAATTATGCCAAGTTTTCTCTAATCTTACCTTTAATCACCTAGCAACAGAGCACAGTTAGCTTTGAGCAGCTTTTATCTACACCCGCTCTACAGCAAATCTGGTAGTCTTGTTTTGTTTTGGAATTGCTCCAGCTGAACAACAATTCACCTTCATCCGCCCCACTCCTACTCCTCACACCAACTCTAAAATGGCCTTCTCGCTCATCATCTGTGGACCCAAGTGCTCAATCTGTTGCACGCTCGTCTCCATCTGGGGCGTTATCATGCTGGCGATAATGGGCGTTTTGCTACAGCGACACTCGCTTACATTTGCCGAAGATTTGCTAGAAGAGATTACAAAACCTTCTAGTTTGGATGATTTTATCAAGCAAGCAGAGGAAAAGTACGAGAATGCCGCTATGACATGCTACATCGCCGCTGCAATTTACCTGGCCACCTTTGCGTTCTCCCTTTGGCAAGCGTTCATGAACAAACGTGCAAATAAAATCTAAAGTGGTGTGAGCTGAAGCGCCTGTGATACGATGCCAGCGATTGGAGTGCCCGGTGGCTTCAAGTCACCAAACATTGTTATTATTTATCATTATATCCTAGCATCATGCACGCAACACATTGCAAACATGTCTTTTTACTGAAGATTTTGTAATGATAATCAAGATTAAAGGACCCTTTTAATACTGTAGCTTGTGCTGCACATTCCGGTACGATCATCGGTATATAGACGATCGTCTTCACCGTCATATAGAGACGGCGGGCACTGTGCACTGTACTGTACCACTATGTGCTCCCAGTACGGTCTAGTACAGTAACCGGTACACTATGGTGCATTCGAAAACGAGCTGTTCGGGGGACAGTGGCAGTCTTCACTGGTCCCCTTGATCCGCCGGTTCACCGAAACTCGCCTTGTCCCGTCAATTCCAATGAGAGAGGCAACACACGCACAGCTTGAGCTGAAGTATTCACACCTTACTTCGACGCCACCCGTTGCATTTGCCTGAGCAATGCTCAACCGGAACAAGGAATCACACATAATCGCCATTCTCAAACAAGTGTGTGCTGCACCAATTCTTTGATGAGAGTTCATTTGATCAACATCATTGACATCTGTTTCCTCAGCAAATCACCACGTGCAAATATGTGTTCAGTGTAGATTGCATCTGAGAGTTTGTCTAATTCTCACCTTCTGGAGTTGCACTCATTGCCCACGCGGACAGACGACCAAAGTGTAAGGAAGCTGTGCAGAGTAATGCTGTGCACACCTTTGCCTGCCGCTGTTAATCGCAAATTCTCCCTGTCCTCATCACTTGACTGTGCTTTGTAATGGCGAGGGTGGATGTATCTGAATTCGACAGCACTGCTCCCGTTGGAACGGGTGCTCCCCGTGTTTGCTGAGCACTTGACTTTGTAATTAAACATAATAATAATTGATTCAACTTGCACTTGTCGCTGCAGTGGCAGGCTCTGCACAGCGGCACCAATTCATTATCGAGAAGGCTTCCCTTCGCCACTTTCACCACTGCTCTTTCCCTATCTTCCGGTAAATGTCAATGTTCTCTGTGGTTGACAGCGTTTGTCTTGCACACTTGCCTACCTGCGACAATCGCACACTGCGAAAGATGCAGCCACCTCAGAAAACTGATTGACTGAAACAACTTTGACTGTCGACTGATTACAACAATTGCCAGACTGCAGCCAAAGACGGTTCAATGGAACGTCGTTCAAGCAAGTAAGTCTTCTTTCATCTCCTACCTTTCTCTGATCCCCAAGTGCCCCTGTGCCGCCTGATTGTCTCTGCGTCTCAGTGGGCACTTTTTGCATGAAATCCATTTTTGTTAAAATTCATTGCATTATCATTGCGCAAAGATCAGAGAACGCACTGCATCGATTATCACTTGACTCACTTTGCATTTCGGCCACAGAAATGCTCTGTGGGACGCGGAAGAGCCGCGGCATCGTTTGTGTGCATAAATAAAAAATGCATTAATGTCCTGGAGACGGGTGAGTGAGAGGAAAGTGGCCCGCCTTCAGCAGTGCTTCGTTACTACTCCGGTGCCACTGCCTCCCCTTTCAGTGGATGCAATCAGCCATTCATATCGATGATCGCTTCTAGGCTCATTTGAATATTTTAAACTTTCAACAACTGCCATCAGCTACTGTTTGCGAACTCTTGAAGCTCTTTGAAAGTTCACCGGGAGAAAAGCTCTAATTGAGGGGCCTTGCCTTTTCCACTCTCTCTGTGTGCTTAGTTACAACAAAGTGCCGTCGGGTCGATTGTCTGGCATCGCTCGCACAGTATTTGCAACATTCTTTGGATTTGCCGCCTTTAGAGCTGACACACTTGTTTCAATTGAATACAATTTATCTACTGGTAGAGCTGACGCGACTGAGAATGTTGTTACAGTGCCTCCATGATTGTGAATGTTGTTCGACAGCGATCACCGCTAATAAGTCATAAATCATATTGCCAGCAGCATAAAACTCTACCGATCGGGTACTTGTGATCGAAGAGTAGTTTTATTGAAAGCTACCCTTTCAGTCAATTAGTATGGTTGTGAGTGTTTTCATTGTGTTTGGGCATCACTGCGGCACTGCACTCGATTATCTCAATTTGATTGTTTCAAAAATGTAATAAATTCGTTTAATAATTGATTAACTCACTGGAAAGACTACTAAAACAGTCGTTTTTGTTGCATTTAATGTTGAAAACTTTGGTTTAATTAGTAAAGCTTAGCGGCGATGAGCTTTACAAACTAGAGCTAAAGCAGCGAATACGAGTCGAAAGATTATTGTGCCCAAGTAGACGCAGAGACGATATATAAAATCTGTTTTTGCTTCTGCTGAATTGAAAGTCTTATTTATTATCTTAGTTTGTAAATAAATTCCATATTTCAACTTGGCACTTGCTGCAACTATCCTTCCTGTTGGCATCAGAACAGCGCAAGATGTCAACACGCACACAAAAAAGTGAGAGATGATGTGGTGGATGGAAAAGAAGGAGGGAGCAACGAGATTAATTTAAATCAGTATAGCAATTTTGACCCTCTCTCACCATCCGGACCAAACTATCACCAAGATCTCTTTTTTACAAAAAGTTACATAAACTTAAACATAAAATTGCCATTTCATTTTAGTGCACATCAACCTATGATTATCATTTTGCAGCAGCATTTTAGTAATTTAATTAAACTCAAAATCAATATACAAAAGAGTGAGCATCTATAACTAAATTTAGCCGAGAAAGTGACAGTAGCACGCTTGGTGGAACCTGTGATGATGATGGAAATGTATCTCCGCCTGTCGCACTTCCATCTTACTGAGCAGCGCCATTAGCACCATCATCATCGACTGCGGCGGTCATGGTGCGTTCGGGAGAAAAGTCCTCTTTATGTCATCAGTTGTATTCTCCATTATTTATTACACAGCACCGACCAGTTAATTAGTAAACGGCTAATTACACCTGTGACTTTGTGGTAATGCAAAAAATTTAATTAAAACTCACATAATGCGATTAGTAGCGCGAGTGCTCGCATCACTGACAAAGGTACAATGTGCATTTGCAACCCAACGCCCACCAAAGCAAGCAACTAGCAGCAGTCTACAGACCATTTCTGTGTCAGGGAACACACAGCAGAAAAAAAATGAACTTTACTAATTATTGCCACTTGCTGACTCAATTTAATTCTGCATAATTTGAAAAAGTTCATTACAGCTTTTTCTGTTTAATTTTTATAACTTTGAGTTCAGCGGAATTTGTGCATGTTTCTTCATTTGACGGCATTTTTTGTTTTTTTGTTAATGTTGTTGATCAATAATATTAGCAGCATTACAAATGATGATAAATTCATTAGAGCCAATTTTCTTCTTGTATGCCAAAGCGTCAATGCCCATCTTCTCTATAAATTGTTGTCGTTTCAGTAGCTCAAATTTGATCAAATATCTTTTGTTGCGCCGTGGTCTATTGCTCGATTAAGGAGAAAACATTGGCAGCCAATCATTGCTTTAGTGCCTTCATAAAATGATGTGTAGACACTGTTTTTATTTTCAGTCTCAAAATATATAGTTCAGAATTGGTTCATCTTTCTAAGTGTGCGTGTACTTTTCAAACAGTAGATGACAACTTAATGGAAGTCCATTAGGCCACTTTGTCTGCTATGGACGGAGCTATACAGCACTCTGTTTTTTCAATTTTCATTAACCGATTCTTTCTGAGCTGTTTGCTCACTCGCCTGAATGTCAACCGCCATCAGTCGGTTTGCCGTGTATGATCGATTTGCCAAGATTTGATCGCCACACTAACACTAACACACACTTGACTTGGTTTTCCGTACAGTTTTTGCCGATTAGTCAGTGGCTTTTGTAACACAATGTCAACGATAAGCAATTTGTGCTTGTGCTAACTGCATTCATCACAAATTTGTCATTTGTGGCATTTAAGTGCAATTGCTAATTAGCTCGCAACTAGAGACTGACTCATTACAGATTGACAAATCTGAAAACTGTACATTTCTGTACTGTTTAGAATCTGGGCACCACTTCAACTAAAGAGTAATGTTGTTCATCTTGTTCTCTTTCTGTTGATGGTGTACAGACAGGCAGGCAGGGAGTCAGACACTGGTGCACCTGTGCAGCTGTACATTGTTCAGTGCTGGTTGAACCTCGATGACAACTTAATCTAGTGCCATGCCATCTCTGTCTACTTTGACTGTGGCAATTTATTCTGCAACCACACTGTGATTGCTGCAGACAGTTGCTGCCTCAGCTTAAAGCTAGACGACTACTTTTGCAATTGTGCGAGCGAGTACTCGTAAATTAACACTAATTATTGCAGTACTATAAAAAGAGCGTGCATGAGTTAGTTTTTAGACTTTCTGAATGCACAACACTGGGGACTATTCCTGTCATTTACTGTTGGCACTGACCCACCGGAAAAAGGCTCTTAGATGAAGAAAAATTGTCTTGCTCTGAACAATGACTTTAGTGCAGTGAAACAGCAGTATGACAGCAAGAAAAGCCTATTACCATTGGACCACTCGCTGGCAATTACAGCTAATTAATTGTGACATGCAATGATCATAAAGTTAGTGAATCAAACAGTGCAAAGTGCAATGAGAAATCGCGCTCACTATCTCTGCAATGCGCAACTAGCATTCACTGATTTAAAGGGGTGTTAAGAGGAAAGTATTGCCACCGGTGTATATAATTTCACTGATCCAATTGATTGATGTTATCATGATACGCTGCATTAAGCTAATTGCCTCATTCAACCCTTCTTCAACAAACAGGAGAACTAGCCAGTAGTTGTAGTTGACACGCTGTTACCAAGTAATTGTACGTTCTTTTGTACAGTCTAGTCTATTCAGTCACAATGATTCCCTTTTTTGATCTACCAGTGATATTGGTTACCATCGATGGAGCAGCACTGAACTACATTGTACTGTAGAACAGCCTGTGCTAAATTGAATAGTAACAAAGTTGATAAAGGTTTGGTCACGCTTCAATGATGAGCACCATTGACTGAGTGTAATATTTGAAATAGAAGAGGAGCACTTGTATGCATAAAAGAAGGAGAAGCAGTTTACTCAAAGCAAAAATCATAGCCCTTAAATTCAGTGGGTAACGGTGTCAAAGCACGCAAGCTTTTTGTCCCTTTCCGATTAGGCAGTTTGGTATATAGGAAACGGTCCCTGTCGCGCTCAGTCACTCGGTATCTGGCAATGTGGCGATAATGGCCTAATTGCTAGTAGTACATATAAATAATTCGCTAGTCTTCCTACTAGTCGCTTCTACCCAAAACGTCCACCCGTCTAAGTAAATGGAAATTGAAATATGCCGAGACTGCTTCTCGATAAGACGGAAACAGGCACAGTAGTGCACAGTAGCAAGAGAGCAGAATAAAAGGAAGCAAAATGGAAAGAAAAGACGCCAACTTGAAAGGAAAAGGGAGAGAAACATAGCTGCGCGATAGCAACGACATTCTGGGCAGTTGAACTCGAATGTCACCAACGCTGAAACAGTGTTTCGCTTTTGGCCAGTGTGAAAACAGAGAGCAAAAGTAATGGTGCCCAACGTGGCCCAATGTGATAATTTTGTCCTCTTGCTGACTGTCCGTTTTTCTTGACCTTTCAACGATTTAAAAGTTTTTTCTATACGCACAGCAAAAAAGTGCACAGATTCAAGATGCAATTGACGGCCATGATTAGGTGGAATTGTCACTGGCCACAGTGCTAATCCGATTAAAGGCGACGCCAATGGACACTAATCTAGAGTGAGGCAAAAACTTTTAACTTAGAATGCAAAAGGCGGACAGCGGATGCTGCGTTAAAATAATTGGCATTTTACTGATTACTGGTGACTGAGCGCAACCAAGAGGCGTCCACTCTAATGAAAAATAATGGTCAGTACTTGTAACGGGCTAATCGAAGAAAATTGATAATGACTAGTGTATTGAACAAAATATACAAAAAACCTCATTTTTAGTCGTAAAGAATGATTTTTTTTATTTATTTTATTTGTTCTCAATTTAAATGCACAAAAAGATTTTTATAAATATAAATGGAGTAACGGGAGCTTAGGGGTGGTGGTGGGAGTTTAGTCCCTAAGTCAGGTTTATTGTCGATTACAGCAGGTTTCACGAGCACAGCACGACTGTCGCGTTACACGCACCGTCACGCCGGTTGTCAACACTGGCCGCCGTATCTACTTTTACCGGCCGCCAGTCATCATAGCCGCTAGCGGCCCATCAGCCGCCACTATGGTCAATATTTGACTAGTTTTATTGTCGAGTCGGCAGCAAAAACGAAATTCATTTGCTGTAAAATAGTATTTTAAAAAATCCATATTTTAATTGGATGCAATTATCAAATTGGCGAAAGACAAACAGAAGCAAACTAAGCGAATCTGTCAATAGCGTGCTTTTGTAAAACATGACTGCATACATGTGTGCGTGAGCAAACAGCTAGGCAAAATGGCGCACAAAAGAGAGAAGAAAGGGAAATGAAAAGAAACATCCTCCTTCAAACTAAGAGAGCCTAGGGAAAGAGTAGCTGATCAGACTGTGAAATTCGCTAATTTCAAATTAGCAGCGAAAACAAGAAGACTCAATGGTGATGGTGGCGGTGTTGGTGCCAGCACTCCAGATAATGAACTTAATTAGGAGTAGCTTCATGGAAAAGCGATGGAAAAAAACCTAAACAAGAAATAGCTAGAGAATGAGTGTGTTTCAGCAACGCATATGCTGCTAATTGCCATTTGATTCAATTGCATTCAATTGCCTACTCGCTCACTAATGGCCACATGAAGCACAGCGAGGTAATGATGCCTTCTATTGTGCCTTTATTCTGTTTGCTGCATCTGTGCTTTTGGTGATGGGGCAGTGGATGAAACTCACTGCTGACACCAATGCCGCCACACATCAACTGAACAGATTGAATTAAATAATGAGCAGAGGGAGTGATCGGCCACGGCATGTGTGGCAGTAGCATTTAGCTTCAGAGAAGACCCAATGTGGGAACAAAAGTGGTGTCTAGTCTTTTCCTCGACGGCTTCTACTGATGTTGTCAAATTCGTTTAAGGGAGGAGGACATCAGCTTCGTTTGGTGTATTCACTTCAACCGTTTGTTATAGAAAATGGCGTAGTGCCAAGGGCCCCATCGATACAATGTTTGGAAAAAGTGTTCAAAACGTCTGCCTATGCTGTTCCGATCAATACGTTCTCCCTGAAGACTTTCCTGCTCTTTCTCTCAAAAGGATGTGAAGTAGGCAAACACTTCGTGTGTCTCTGTGTGTTGACTGTTCACTGTCGACCTTCCTCATAAAGTGTCCATTGTTTGGCTCAGTAAAAAGGTTTCTTCACTTGATTCTCCTCATGATCACTCTTTTGCAGTGACGCGTGTCAATCAGAACGTAAATAGAACTTCATCCAAAAGTTATATCACACTACTAATTGAATTGAGTTTCAATTCATTTGACAGAGTTTCCTATGATGATACCAGGGCAAGGGAGTATTGAGAAAATTGGACCATTTGCATTGCCATTTGCAGTACGTTGCTGAAATTACAGGCAAGCTTAGACAAAAATAAATGTTTTGTTTTTTTTAATTGTCTAATTTGCATTTGTAGCAAACCTAGGTAACACAAGTGTTTTTAGAAAATTATTTTTAGACGTTTTGGGCAAACAAAAGCAAACAAATTGTGTTGTAATGTTTGGGCGAATTTGTGATAATGTAGGTCAAAAAGTGATTGTTTTTGAAAATAAAATTAAACTACAAACTAGTTAATCTCATTCTTCAAGTGATTGATCAAATGCTTTGAATAAAAAGTGCTGTCTTTTAGGCATCAAATCTAAGCTTGAGTGTCAAATGCAAATGTGTCTACAAGAAATATTGCCGCCATTTCATAATAGTTTTGAAAAATACAAAACTACTTTTCTGCTTTACGTTTGATCTTTATAAACAACAAAAATGGACAATTTAAGGCTATGAAAAAGCAAACAGTTTTGTTTAGTTGCTTAACAGCAGGCCAATCCGATTTAAATAAAGCTTAATGCAGCAGTGACAGCAAAACTGCCAAATTGGATTTTTGTTAAGAATAGATTTGGAAACCACTTTAAATCGACACACAGTCAAAAAGAGGATCTGTTTAGAAGTTTTTTTTAAACAACAGCAGCAGTATTGTCAAACTGAAAATCAAATGTCTCTTTGTCTGTCTATGTTTATCTTAGTCCGCTAAAAAGGCAATCACAACATTGACCACTCTTATCAGCAGTACGTGCTTTTGATATAATGCTTCTCAGATGGAATTTCCTGATTGTCTCTAAAAGATGACCTTTTCTAAAATGTTGATAAAACATAAAAAAATCATTTCTATAAAAGAAAAACAATGTACATTTTATTGCATAAAAGTGACTTGAACTTCGAACATCAACGATTCTCAACAATAGTTCTAGTTCTGTATTACTTTACTTTCACTATCACAATATTCTCTACTTGCACTCCCTTCTTCAACGTTAACATTAAAACTTTAACCAACGTGTCCTGATTCTTGAGATCCACCTCACCCTACTACGCCTGCTTTAAAAGTTTTTAGTGTGAAGGCAACATGGCTGAGAAGAAACCCTCTGTCAAGTCTGGCAGCAAAAAGGGTCAACATGGCTCACTCGAGAAAACTCACACTACAGCTGCCATCGATGGTCGTCACCTGGTCAGCGATGGCGTTGCTAGAGACAAGAACTCCGCGTACCGTCACCACCGACCAAACAGCAAAATCTTTGAGAAGGAGGATGAACTAAAAGACGTCCGCCAGTTGCTAGAGAGCAAGGACGAAACCCTGCACGAGGTGGTCGGCACTGGAACCTTTGCTGATGTGTACCGCGGCGTGAACCATCGCTTGAACAAGGTCATCGCCGTGAAGATAATTGATCTGAAGAAGACTAGTGCCCACTACCGAGAACAGCTGCTGCCACAGGAGATTGCTATCATCAAGCAGCTGAAGCACCCTCGCATCGTCAAGATCTACCACATCTCCCAGGTGGGCTACAAGGTCGTCCTGGTGATGGAGTTTGCCAGCAAGGGCACTCTCTCCGACCTGATTTGCTCCATTGGAGCGCTCAAAGAGCCCGTCGCCTGGACTATGTTTCGCGATGTGCTCGAAGGTCTGGGCTACATGCACCACCGCTCCATTGCCCACCGAGACCTGAAGCTGGAGAACATTCTCATCAACCACAACAACCTGCCCAAGCTGGCCGACTTTTCCTTTGCTGTGTACTTCGACGGTCACACCCTGTGCACCAATCACTGCGGCTCCATTCCCTACTTTGCGCCTGAGATGCTCTCCAATGCGCCCTACCACCCACTTCTGTCTGACGTGTGGAGTATGGCGGTGTGCATCTACATCACCACCAATGACACCTTTCCCTTTCGCGTTGGCGATGATCGGGCCATGCTGGCGGCGCAGCTGGCCAAGGCCTGGAAGTTCCGCACTCGAACTGAGCAGACCTTCTCCGAGGCGTACAAGTCACTGATCAAAGCAATGCTGCAGCCTGATCCGGCCAAGCGTATTCGCACTGAGGAGATTCTGCGTCACAGCTGGATAACTACCGAGCAGCGAACCGAATGAAAGCAGCTCAGCGCAAAAATTGACAGAAAACAATGTTGAACAATTCGCTCATGTTTACTCAAGATGCACTGTTTTTGCTAAAGAATTTTACTAATTTTCTAATTGTAAATTACTATTTTGTCAGTAAAATATTCGCTTGATATATGTTTTTGCAGATTTGTTATCACAAAAGCTTGAAGGAAAAATGAAAGAAGTTAAAGTTTACTAACAGTTTTTGATCAAAAGAAGCGGTAACTTTAGACATCTGTGTTGCTTACATAAAGAATGTATAAATTTAAATAAAATGAAATTACATAATATTTGCTTATAGCTGGCTAGTAACAGTCAGTGCCGATTGTAGAGAGTCCGTCATTGAATTAAAAACAGTTGAAATATAGAAGGCCAGCTGGCATCGTCCGAAATGCCATTAGGTAGAGCGGACTAAAGTGCTCTGTTGAATGGTGACGACTGGTGTTCATTGGAATATTCGCTTTCCAAGGGCAGACCAAGTGGTCGAGTGAAGGCAACTCTGTGGTGACGGCGGTCGTCGTGGAAAGGCAATGCAGTGCAGTGCCCGTCAGCAACGGCTGCCGTCCTACGGACGGTTCACTTCACGGCGGCATGATTAATTTAAGTTGCATTTAAATTGGGCAGCCTGCTTCAGCACACACTCCGTCACCAAAGTCACCTGTGCTCGTCAAAAAGCACTCCGCCAGACGACAGTGTCAAAACTTTAAATGCACTCCGCCATTGCGCTCCACTGACAGCAGTGTGGCCGCTGAATGGCGCCTAAACGCCAGCTCCTCCTCTCATCCGCCAGCTCCTATCACTCTTTTAGCGCTCATGCAGTGTTTGCATTTGCCATTTGGCAGACAGGGTACCTTGATGAAATATTAATTCAAATTAAAAATATAATTTAATTTACAAACTTTTTAAAACCCAGTGGGAGCGGCAGCATGTCTGATTCAATTCACTGTGTGTCAAAGTGTTTTTCTTCTCTAATCTTTGGTTGAAACAAAGTATAGATTGCTGATGGAATCAACATCAGTCAGCTAATTAGGCAGTAATAGATTGAAATCAAGTAAACATTCCACAGACAGAACTTGTGACTCACCAGAATAAATTGCAGCCGCATTCATTTTAATTGCTTCGTCAGATAACTCTCTGACTTTGTTTAAGCAGCTTTCCACATACTGGTTCATTTGTTCTGCTTCAACCGTTGCACTGGTCACCCCAAGTGCCCCGTCCTACGGACAGCCATTATTGTGAATGTACTTATAATTATTTAAACAATGCAATCGTGTTTGCATCGTGCGGATAACAGGCTGAGATAGTTGTCGCTGTAGGATACAGAGGAAGTGCCAGACACTGGGGAGTTGAGAGGAACTGAGCTACATTTGAACGGGTGAACGTACGTACACTTGACTGAACCACCAATGCACCAGGCAAAGAGGGAGAGAAGGAACGAAGAGGAGTGGAAGAGAAGGGGGAGACAGCAGACAGCGATGCATCTCAATTATCAATAACACTATTAGAGAGCTCTTTCATTCAAATTCAATTATTGCATCGACCAAGTGACAACGCTGATCCACTACTGCCAGACAGTGAGAGAGAACGAGCAGAGTGGCGGCTTGGTAATGACACACTGCCATATATAAACTTCTCAAAGTCTGCTGCCGTTCACTCGGCTGAGTCATTTGGCGCTTCTCAAACTCTTCCGGTACATTGCTGCAGTGGTTAGCCGATGCCTTCATTCGGATGTGGCTGTCAGAGAGCAAATGAAATCCATTTTTAAATAAAAGTTTCCTTGCACTCATTTTGCCGTTGAATTTCTATTTTCACAACTTGAATTTCCCTTCGACGTCTATTTTGCATTGTAAACACGATCATGTGTGATTTTGTTTTACCAGAAATCTTTGCTTTGAATTGGTCATGTTTCGAATGCTTCAACAGAGAGGATACTCTTGGGCTTATTTGGATCCTTTACTTCCTCCTTAGCAAGCTGTACTTGAATATGTGTGTGCTCCACAACATTTTTGCTGACGCCGCATTTGATGCAAGTTCGACCTTCTATCGACAAGAATCTGAATCTACTACGTCTTTCCAAGTCATTTTGTAATATCAAATTCACTTCCTTTACGGTAACCAGTCTCTCAGGTAAGCCTCGAATTTGTATTCAAATACATTTAGCTTGAGTTTTTCCGGCTGAAGCTTTGATTCTGAAAGCAGATTTGCTTGTTTGCAAACAAGCAAATCTGCTTTGACCGATCAACACACTACATTTCGGTCTTTTCCTGACACCAGCCTTTTCATAATTTATGTGCATTAATGAAACTCTTATTCTTGATTTATTCTTGTGTTAGTAGTGGTATTATTATTGTTATAACAGTAAGCACACAGGGCGGCCAACGATAGATTTATTTTTCTCCAGAGAGAAATGACAACAAAC
>JAALOO010000697.1_pt1 | contig 28311 bp, 11 predicted proteins | sample 7257641 | NCBI WGS metagenome assembly JAALOO01 (sample SAMN14085613, study PRJNA598686) | mite metagenome | biome: ENVO:01001000; feature: ENVO:01001002; material: ENVO:01001226; isolation source: single female mite from University of Michigan culture on fish food culture... ...
GACGTCAGCCTGCAGGCGGTGTTAACTGTGCCCAGTCGCGAGCCATCAGAAGAGGTGCTCGATGCCGCTCGATGATGATCGTCACCACCTGGTTAATGTCGTGGCACTGTCCGCCGGACAGGCGGCAACAGCAGCCATCAGCTCGTTCCAGAGATAGGTGGCGAACTAGGGCGTCAAACTTGAAGAGCAGCAGTCGCCGATCGGGCTCGTTGAAGACCTCATGCAGGTCGATCTTTTTCTCCTTCCGATCCATCCAAGGGTGAAGACTGTTGGGGGTAAAAACTGGTTAGTAAGCACTCTTGAAGCAACTACTAGAACAAACCTTGTACTCGGGTGAAATCACAGTGACGAAACGGGTTCTAAAAGGAATCCTCAAGAAGTAGAAACTGAAACGCCAGAGTGAAGAGGGAAGAGCAGCCAAATCAAAACACGCCAGCGTGACTGCCACAGCGACCACTCGTAGATGACGTTCCGCTGATAGCGGGACAACCAACAAAGGCACCTGTAGTGGTCCGAAAACCACTACAGGCCCTCTTTTTATCAAAAGAAAGAATTTTATTGGTAAAACTATTGCAGTGAAAGAGAATGTAAATGTGTGTGTGTGTGTGCTTTACAGGTGGATCCAGATTGCTTATTTACAAGAGAGCAAAAGAAACGTTACATTGCCGTCTCCAGTGGCTGGCTGACGTACATGCGGGCAGAGGGCGACAAGTGTCCACCATCGTCCTCCTCCTCCTCGCCTTGCGTGTAAAAGGACTCTCCGTCCAGTGAGGTCTCCAGGTAGTGCATGTTCGAGGACTCGTGCGTCGAGCCGCCCATTGAAGACGGTGGACCGCCGCCGCCGTGATGACCGTAAAGCAGCGACGGCTGACTGCCGCCGATAGTGTCCAGGTCAGTGTTGTAGTGCGGTCGGTGCTGTCGCATCAAATGCTGAGGTTGTTGTTGTTGTTGAGGCTGTCCTCTCTTGGCTGCGCCAAAGGTGAGCATCTCCCGAGGACTCGTTCCATCGACACTGGTAGGTGGCGTCGTGTCAAAGGTGCTCTCCTTCAGCATCGTCGGATCGAGACTCTTTCGAGCGGGCGGCGGCGGCGGTGGATGTCCGGGCGCCCTTAGCTGCTGATTCAGTCCTCTTTGTCCTCCTCCCTTGCCACCCGATGGTCGTCGAATAAAGTGCTGTTGGTGTTGCGGCTGTTGTACAATCGGTGCATTGATGATCGAAGGCGAAGAGGCGGCCGCCTCTGAGGAGGCCGTCGACGAGGCCGATGACGCCGAAGAGGAGGGCAGCGACTTGTGAATGTTATCCGTAGAGGCGGTGTACTGAGAGAGCTGGTCAGCTCGGGTCAGTGCCCCCGCCGCTGATGTTATTCCAGGCGGCTTCACCTTGTAGTCGAGCGTCGAGTTAGAATCGGGCGTCCAGGCGCGAGCACCATGTCCTCCTGAACCCGATTGATGACCCGGCAGACCGGCGGCAAAGTCCCGCTCCCGAGAGGAGGAAGCAAAGGAGGCCACCGGGGAGAGCGGCGTCGATGAGCCCTGCTGGCCCTTGAAGGCCTGGTTCTCGTACATCAGTCCAAAGGGCGGCCTCATCAGCATGTTGATGTTTGAGGTGCTGCTGGTGGCGATCGGCTGATGATGATGCGGCTGAGAGACGGCGTGCTCAAAGATGGACGACGCAGAGGAGAGCGATCCGTTGATGTTGTGGGTGGCAGTGTTCGCATTAGACGGTAGGACCATCTTTGCCCGCGTGGATTGACCACCGCCGTTTCTGGTTGCTCCATTGTTGACCAGCCCAGCGTGGTTCACACCGCTGGCAGTCGACTCGGTTATGCCGCCCATCTTCCTGTTCGTAAAGTACGTCTGCTGTTGTTGTTGCTGATGATGATGATGATGATCGCCGATAAAATTACCTCCGCTGGCCAGCGTGTTCATGCTAGCAAAGGACCGACTGCTGCGAATGGACGCCCGAATCGAGTTCCTCCGCTGCAGCTTCTCCAGGTGCCGATGCCGCGACTTGCACACCCAGCAGCACATGCAGGCCAGGCTGAGCAGCGCCGTCACCAGGGAGATCGTAATGGCGGCCACGCCGAGCGGCTCCTGGTACCAGTAGGCGAGCGTCGTGCTACTGACCCCAATCTCCGGGTCCCGTTCACAGAGAAAGGGCAGCTCATCGTCACAGTCGTGCGTCGACACCGACCCGTCCACGAGCACCGAACAGGCGCCAATGGCCACGTCAAAGGACTGCACCCAGACGGGGTGCCGCCGCCGGTCAAAGCTGCCCGGCTGCTGCATGTACACGTACCGCGTCAGCTCGTACTGATTCGCCGCCCGGACAAAGGGCATCGAGCTGTTGTCGTGCTCGCAGAACTTCCGTGCCAGGTGAAAGGGCATCCGCCCGCCGACGTAGACGAAACAGGTGTCGCCAATCTTCTCGTAGCCGCCGAAGCAGGCGCCGCTCAGCACCGAGAGGTTGCCCGACTGAAAGGGCCGAAAGTTGACCGGAATCAGGTGGTAGTAGTCGGCCGAGTCGCGGATCCGCGCCTCCACGGCGCTGGTGCTGTTGAAGCCCCACCAGTTGGCGGGCGCCTGGACGATGGCCTGGGCGAGGACAGCGGCCACCGCCGTCGGCTGAAGAAGCTGCTGTTTCAGGGGAAACGCAGCCGAGGTGATGATGGTTCGATTTCGCGTAGCCAGCTCAAAGTTGTTGTCCGGGTTGACGAGATAATTTTCGCTGTACAGCTGGCCAATCGACCCCACAATGATGGTCGACTGCTCGCCGCGCTCATTCGCCGCGTGGTTGTTGTAGAAAAAGTTCCGGCTCACCGTTTGCAGCCTCGAACTGGACTGAGCGTGGTCAAAGCCGGCCACAAACAGCTGACTGTCGCCCCAGTTGTTGACCACCACGTTCTCGCTGAACTTCACCACCGCCCCGCCAAAGACAATGTTCGACTTGTGGGGCGACCGGTTCCGGGTAAAGTAGTTCCTCGTCACGTGGACCGTCTGATAGGCATGGCCGCTGTCTTCGGCCCCTTCAAAGTACAGCGCCTCCTGGCCGAGGTTCTCCGAGAAGAGGTTATTGGCCAGTTCCGCCCGAACGGCCGACACTGCCGTGTAGGAGGTGGCGCGAATGTGCACGCCTCCCGCCCGGTTCCCGCTAAAGAGGTTGTTCAGCAGGTACAGGCTAAGGGAGTTCTGAACTTCGAGTTGAACAGCCGCTGAAGTGCCACCACCGTCGCCGCAGCTGCTAAAGTTGCCCCAGGCAAGGCGGCAGTTTCGACTGAAGACGTTGTGGAGCAGGGCCAGTGGCGGCAGCGACTCGCCCACCGCCCGATAAAGCACCGCCCCGCCCTGGTTGTCGGCCACCTCCGAGTAGGTGATGTTGTGCTGGAGGGTCCGCTCCTGGCGGTCGGCGTTGTAGGCGCTGGGCAACGTGGTGATCTCCGCAATGAAGCCGTACCGAGGGGCGGCCCCCGAGGCGTGCAGCTGAATGCTCAGAGAGTAACCGGTAGACTTGTAGAGGCGGGTCTTGGCGTCCGCTGGACCACCGCCCCCACTTTGGAAAGCAGTTCTTGAAGAGGAGCTAGACTTTGGAACGGCAGTCGGGCCCATAGCGAACCGGGTGTTTCTCAGGTGAACAGAGGCCTGCCCATTGGGGCCGTACTGGGCGATCCGCCCCTCTCGGAGTACCTCCCGGGTGGCGTCGCTGTACACCTCGCCCAGCAGCCGGCGGGTGGTCTCATTGAAGATGTCGCCGTCCCAGAGGAGAATCGAGTCGGACATTGAGTTGAGCAGCGAGGCGTCGAGGTACGCTGAAGGATCAGCTCCTGCTCCAGCTCCTGAAAAAGTAGTCGAATCCATCCCATGGAGCCGATTGTGAAAGATGTCCTCCGTCCGGTGGACCCACTTTGGCCCCTGCAGGTAGTCGTCTGCCCTTCGATTGGCCTTCCCCTCCGGCTCCACAAAGCTCGACCAGAGGTTGAGCTGGAGAAAGCGGAGGCCGATGCGCTTCAACGGATTGGCGCTGGTGAAGATCTTCACGCAGTCCACCGGGCGGTTGTCGTACTTGTAGTAGACGATGACCTTCTCACCGACCCTCAGCTCCTTCCTCGCGTCACAAATGTCCACCAGGCCAAAGGCGTTGTAGGGCAGGGTGGCCAGGGGTCCTCCGTCGCCTAGGGGCTCAAAAGGCACCCGACCCGCCTCTGAGGAGCTGGCCCCACCCAGTAGCAGCAGGTTCAGTCCGGCGCCCAGGTTTTCCCTCACCCTCATCTGATGAAGACTGAGCGACTCCGGCGGGGCAATCACCTCGACGCCGTGGTAGGCACTGCGCTCCACGGTGACAAACTCCAGCGGAACGGTCCGCTGGACAATCTGCACGGCGGCGCTCTTCTCCCCGTGAAGCACTCCGGCCCCGGAAATCTTCACGTGCTGGAGGCGACTGCGCAGCCAACGAGTGCCCCCGACGTACGTCCCATCGCTTCCGCCTGATGTTCCACCGCCACTTCCGGTTCCGGTTCTGCCCCTCGGCTCCTGCTCAAAAGCGGGCAGGGCGTAGCGAATGCCGCCCCAGTGCTCTTCTGTACTTCCGCCCACATCTTCAGCGGTATTATCCTCGCCACAGAGCAGGTAGACAAACTCATTGCCGTCATGGCGACAGGAGGTACTCTGCACCACCGACCGCTCCTGCAGCACCGTCCAGTCGTCGTTCAGGTAGAAGAGCATCTCCTGCGTCTCATTGTCGGCAATCGCCCGGTAGTAGCTGTCCTTGGGCAGCAGCTTCGGTCCATTGGAGTTACCGCCTCCTTTTCCACCAGTATTTCCTCTTCCGCTCTGGTAGATAAAGGGGGCGCTCTCGTAGCCAGTGTGCACCTTCCGGTCGAGGCCGCTGTCCTTGCTAAACGTCCGCAGCTCGCAGTCGGCCAGCGTCGACTCCGCCCCGGTGCACTCCAGCGCCTCGGGCCAGTGGCCGATTCGGCTGCCCAACGTGGGGTCCATGTCCAGGCGAGGTCCCCGCCGGAGAAGGACATTGAGCGGCGAAAAGCCCAACTGTCGACAGATGACCTGGCCGTTGCGTTCGGTAAAGCGAGTGTCGCAGACGGGGGCCCACTGCAGCGTCGTGCTGTTGTAGATCTCCAGAAAGCCGTGTCGCCGTCGGCTGCCCTCTCTAGGCACCTTGGGATAGCCGGAAGCAGTGTACTGGTTGGCCTTCTCCTCCATGGCCCGGTCGGCGGCCGCCTCCGCCGCCTGGTCGTCGCAGCGCTCCGTCAGACAGAGGCGAACGCCGCCAATGTCGCTCTTGCTAAAGACCAGCGGCTCGGGATGAGATGGGAGAGGTTGTGGAGGTGGTGATGATGTCAATTTGCTGTTTGCCTTTGCCACCCTCCGCCTTCGGTAATCACCACCAGCAGAGGTTGAACTTCCTCCTCCACGGCCCAGAGTGCCCAGTCGAAATGAAATGTCTTCTGCGCCGCCTCCTTTTGCCCTTCTCAAGACCGAGGTGGCGTTTCTTCGAAGCGCCCGCAACGTGATCGGCTCCGCCTCGGCTCCGAGAGCGGCCAGGTCGCCGAGGACCAGCACTCCCACGCTGGGGTAGAACTCAATGACCACCCCGGGCCTCAGGGTGAGCGTCACGCCGGGCATCACCGTCAGGTCGGCGTTGACAATGTAGGGGCGGTCGCGGGGCGTCAGCGTCAGCGACTTGGTCAGCCGGCCGCCCAGGTACGGCAGGCCAAAGAAGAGGTCCTCGTGGTCGGTACTGGAAGAAGATGAAGAAGAGGATTGATCGTAGATGAGCTGCGAGTCGAGGCGGTCATCGGCGAGCCAGGGGGAGAAGAGGGCGCTGGCAAAGCTGTTCCAGTCGTCAAAGTCAAAGATGCGCTCGCGAATGGAGGCGGCGTCGTTGGAGGCCAGTCCGGCACTGGTGCCCCACCAGTTTTCCCTCGCATCGAGCTCATTGTACAGCGAGCCGGCCCTCACGCCGGCCAACAGCTCAAACTGCAGATTGCGATTGGCGAGAATGTTCCGCGTCACATTGACCTGCTGGACGCCCCGGATGGCAATGGCGTACGTCTCTGGGGAGTAGCCGCCGTCAGTGGAAGTTGAAGTTGAAGATGATGAGCTTAAATCAAATGGTGAAGTCTTCCCAGGCGGCCCCGAGTACCGATTGTTCCTCAGGACATTGCCCCGCACCCACGCCCTCACCGTGCCAAACTTGTCCGCGTGGCTGGCCATATTCAGCTCCAGGACGTACCGCTGCACCACATTGTCCCACATCTGATTCTCCTCAATCCGCATCAGCTTCTCCATGCCAGTGATCGACACCAGCCCCACCTTGCATCGGTTCTCCAGAAAGCGGTTCCGCGTCAGGTTGACCTTCGCATAGTGCCCCCCAATCAGCAGCTCAAAGTTGGCGTTCCGCTCAAAGCGACAGTCCTCGATTCGGACCGTGTGCGTAAAGTTTTCATTGTACAGCCAGGTGTAGGGGAGGCGAATGTCCACGCCGCCGTTCCGGTTCGCCTCCAGGCTGCAGTTGCGGACGTTCCAGTGAAAGAGGTTCGTATTGGAGGGGTAATTGGTGCCCACGGCGCTGGACATCAGGTAACCAGGGGTCAGCTGGAGGCTACTCCTCTGCAGGTCTCCGTTCTCATACAGTGAGTGGTCGTAAAGGACAATCGACCCGTGGTCGCCGTTCTCCGTGAAGCGATTGCCCACCAGCGTGTAGTTCACCTCCGCCACAATGGAAGCAGTCAGCTGCGGGTCGTAGGTGAGGTGCTCCGCCTCGCCCCCCTGCCCGCCCTCATTCGCCTCAATCAGGCTGACCATCAGGGCGTAGGGCAGCGTCGAGCTAAAGGCCGTCGAGCTGACAAAGAGCCCGGCGCCCGTAGAGCGGCTGATCCGATTTCCCTCGAGGAAGACCGTTTCATTGCCGTAGCGCTTGCAGTAGTTCCCATTAAAGTCGACGTTCATCGAGCAGTGGGCGGCGGTGAAGCCCCGGCCATTTCCGGTAATCTCATTGTCGCGTAGGAGCATCGTGTTCATCGCCAGCTGCTCGGCCGCTTCCTGCTCCTCAACGGTGGGCGCCCCCGGCACCGCCCTCGGGTACGCCTTGGGCGTCAGCAGGAGGAGCACCCCGCCGTAGGGAAACTCCCCCGTGGAGTACTCCAACACCAGTCGGTATCCCGGGTAAACAAAAGGGAAAGAGGTGAGGTTCCGCCGCAGATCCCAGAGCATCTTCGGAATGTAGCCACTTTCCAGCTGGGGCGAGTAGAGGCGCATCGACTCGCTGGAACGGGTCTGAAAGATGGGCGCCAGGGCGACGACGCCGATGCGCTTGCCGATGCCGGTGCTGATCAGAACTCGATACGGTTGGCCGGCGGGGGTGCGGCTATTGGGCCGTCTCGGGACGTGCACGTACAGCTGGTGGCCAATGTCGTCGAGGTAGACCTGCTGGTGGTAGTGCTGATGATTCGATGAACTTCCGCCACTTCCGGTTCCCTCGGGAGGTATCGTCAACACCGAAACTCGTCCTCCATTTCGAACTCCTCCTCCTCCGCTCTGGCGAACCACCCACGACGTCAGATCTTCCTGCTCCTCGCGGCTAAAGCTCGGCTGGTAGCTGAACCCCGAAGCCCGATTTCCGGCCAGCTCACACTCCCTCACCGTCACGCCCTGCGTCCGCGTCACAATGCCATGGTTGAGATTTCCCGTCACCTTAGTGCGCTCAATCACCAGCCGATCCGCCCGGTCTGCCGGCTCCCCGAGGACGTCATTCCACAGGAGGCCAATGCCCGAGTCGATGTTGCCGCGGATGATGGCGCTGCGGACGCTGAAGCGATTGTAGTCAAATTGAAGAGCGGGGGCAAAGCGTCGTCGCTGGTAGTCGAGCAGGCCGGCCCGCTCCACGGTCACTCGTTCGATTGTCGCCTCCGAGGTCAGCGGGCCAAAGCGGACGCCGGCCCAGGCGGGCGGGTAGCAGCGAATGCCCACCTCGCCGGCCGGGCACCAGGCAGGGCCCTCAAAGTCGCCATCAGCTGCGCGTTCCGCCTTGCACCGCGCCAGGTCAGTGTCCAGGCCGTGGTCGTCGCAGTGGACGTTGGAGAGGACCATTCGGGAGCTGCTTGAACTTGAGCTTGAAAAGCTAAAGTGGCCCCGCTCCAGGCGCCAGTCCCGTTCGTTCAGTACCAGGCCCAACTGGTGGCAGGCCACCGCCGCATCCTCAATGTCAAAGTGGTAGCCGCAGACGGTGCCCCACTCTCCGTTGACTAGCACCTCCAGACGACCTTCCGTGCCGTTGGACAGGCGAACTGTGTTGCTGGAATACGATGAAGAGGTAGGTGCCTTTCCCAGCTTCATTCGAGGAGGTCGTGGTGTCGCCGATGAGGAGGAGGAGGTAAAGTTGAGGTTCAGCGTCGAAAAAGAAGAAGAGTTTGAGGCTGAGGCTTTGCTGAAGATGTTTTTCTGAACCTCATTGGAGGTAGCTCGAATTCGGCGAACGCTCGAGGACGGGTACGCCCCCAGGTTGAAGCCAGCTGAAGTGGTGGTAGTTCCAGCACCCTCGGCCAGCAGCAGTCGAATATCCGCCTCCCCGGTGCCCTTCGCCTTAAACTTGCCCTGGACAAAGACGCCCACCGACTGGGCAAAGCGCAGCTCCGTGCCCGGATTCAGCACCAACTCCCCCTCCGGACTGACGTAGATGTCCCGGGTGACGGTGTAGACGCCCGTGGGCAGGTTCACCTGGCCCTTCACCTGACCGCCAATCTCACCGGTCGCTCGAGAGGAGCTGAAAAAAGCGGACACCTTCTCGCGATCGTTGGCCGGCTGGGAGAGCGATTCCCGGTCCGCTTCCAGCGCATTCGCCACCAGAATGTACGGCTGAAACTCCACCTGGGCGAGGTTGTAGCGGTCCTTCCGGTCAAAGATGCGCTCGTAGATGTGGTTGGCGGCATTCTGCAGATATCTTTCCTGCTGTGGCTGGTCAAATCCTCGCCCACTTGAGCCCATCGCCAAGCTTCTTGTGCCCCAGTAGTTGAGCGACGCATTGATGACCCGATAGTGGGCGCCCAGGTGGACGCCCAGTTCGTATCGGGACGCCGGGTTGGTAAACTCATTCCGCCAGACGTGGACGTTGCTGGAGGTGACGCAGAGAACGGCCGCCACACGGGAACGACTATTGAGGCGGCCCTCAAAGGGCTCACTGACGGCGTTTCCGGTCAGCAGGTTCCGCGTAAACATCACCCGCTGTGGGAGGTTCTGAATTGGATTGTGGACACTTCCGGTTGAGGAGGAACTGGAGGTACTCCAGGCCTGCGGCTCCAGCAGCCCCACGCTGACCACGTACTGGCCGCTGTTGTCGTGAAAGTGATTCCCCCGAATGCGAACCACCGCCGGCCAGGCGTCCAGCGCCAGCTTCCGCTGACTGCTCAGTCGCCCCGCTTCCGGTTGAAAGGAAAAGGGAAACCGCTCCGCCTCCTCCACAAAGCCGTCCACGTTGAAGGCGTCGCGGCTGTTGACGTACAGGACGGCCCGCCGGTGGCCGCTAAAGTCGTTGTGGGCCACTACGAGCTTGGCAAAGAAGAGCGGCGCGGCGTGGATCGCCTGAAGTCCATTTCCCAGGAAACGGTTGTGGCTGATGGTCAGATTGGTGATACTGGGCGTCAGGGACATCTTGAGGATGCGAGGTCGAGGGAGGCAGCTGCGAACCAGAATCGCCTGCTCCCGCTGCTCGGCAAAGACGTTCATGCTGACGTTCCAGTAGACGGTGGGCGTAAAGGATAACATGTTCCCGGCTCCTTGGGCTTTCGATGACGAAGAAGGTCCTCGGCCAGCAAAGTGACATCCGCTGTCCACCAGCAGGCCCACCCCATTGCCCACCACACTGCTCCTCGTCAGGTGGGCGCTGTAGTTGAAGGCCTGCAGTCCCAGCGACTCGTTGAACCACACGGCCATCCCCGCCCCCGTGTTGTTCACCACCTCACTTCGGTCCAGGTGAAGGTACCCCCCGCCCGAGGTGACATTCACCCCCTCGCCGACGTTCCCCGATATGATGCTGCTGTTGACCACCAGGTTTCCGACGCCTCCCGCCATGTGCACGCCCGCCACGTGATCGTGCCCGGCCACTAGCGTTCGATTCAGTACCGCCCCCGACCGTAGGTCCTGCAGCCAAACGCCCCTTCCGCTGTTGGCCACCACTCGACTGTCCGTCAGCACCAGGTCATACTCGCGGCCATAGTCGAGGACCACTTCAACGGTAAATCGAACCTTGCGGTAGTGGGCCGGTCGGTAGCACACCTTTAGCGGGCCGTTTCCGTAGAGTGTCGAAACGGATTGAACGCTGGTCCCGTTCCGAACGTAAAAATCCGCTATCACCCGACTTCCATCCACCACGTAGATGCTGCCCTCCCGTCCTGCCGGGTAGTAGTTCTCCGCCCGGGGCATCATCAGCTCGGCCATGACAGAGTTCTGCAGCTCTCTTCCGTGGTCGTCGACGGCACTAGTGAGCACGGGAAAGTGCACCGTAATTCGCTGTCCCTCCCAGTCGTTGGCGTAAAACTCCTGGCAGCACTCCTCCGTGGGCGCGTTGTAGGCGTCTTGCTGATGGGTGTAGCGGACGGGAAACACCTGGGCGTGACCGAGATTCGGCGTCTGGCAGAAGGAGTCCGTCGAGTAGAAGGGCTTGTCGTGGTGGACGAAACGCAGGCCGTCCGCCCCGTTGGCCTCAATCTCCAGCCCGGAAAGGAGCACTCGGCCGACAGAGGCGTTCAGAAAGAGGCCGTAGCCGCGGTTCTCCAGTAGGCGTGTCCGCGTCAGGGCAAACCCATTCACCGGGTCGGTAATGTTGAGGGCGGTGTAGGCGCACCGGCGGACGGTCAGCTCGGCGGTGAAGGGCGGCACGGAGCCGGTGACCGCCAGGGCAGAGGTCAACTGGCCGTCGGCGCCCACGCCGGCGTGCTCCACCAGCACGTGCTGAAGAAGGGACTTGCTGGCGCTGATCTGCATCTTCCCCGAAAGAGTGGAGGTGCTGCGGGCGTCGGCGTAGTAGAAGGCAATGCCGCGCCAGTACTGAGGAGTGGCCTGTCCTCGGAGCATCGAGTTGATTGAGGTGGGCGGATGCTGAAGGTCGGGAAGCTGTTGAGGGTCACATCTAATGATGAAAAAGAAGGTTAGTTTTTAAAATCACTGAAGCTAAAAACTACCAGTTCTTACCTCAGGCCAATGTCCTGGTGGTAGTCGCAGACGCCGCTGCCCACCCGTCTGGCCGCCCAGCCCGGACATCCTTCCAATTGTTGTTGTTGCTGTTTTTCGTTGTTGCAGTTGGGACTCTCCAGCAGCAGCTGCCTGGAGGCATTGTTCCTCGGGTACCAGCGCGCCCAGCTGCCGCCGCTGTAGCCCAGCTGCCGACAGGCGACGCCCACGTCGGGGGCGGTCCAGTTTCGTGAAGCAGTGCACACCGAGTGCCACCGGCCGCGGTGGTGCACCTGCAGGCGACCTTCTGCCGGAGAGTGGCCGTCCACCAGGCGGAGGCTGTTTCGCCAGGGTCGGCTGGGGTCATTGGCAGCTTGTTGAGGTCCTTCACTTGTAGCTCCAAATGATCGACTGGAAAAGACGGGCGTAGAGGCGGTGTTGAAAATGGCAGAAGTTGGTGGAAACGCAGAATCGCCGGTCGCCGCCGAGGTGAAGACAATCTTTGCCGTACTGGTGCCCTACAAACATCAATAGAGGAGAAGGGAAGAGAGGCAGAAAAAAGGGTTAGTCGGATGAATAGAACAATAACAACAGCAACAACGACAAAAGTCGATTAGAGAGTCAGTGGGCACAGCAGCCTCAACTGAGCAGCGGCACGAACTGGTTATAAAAAGCTTTCTCAGCACCCAAACAGACAGATAGACAGACAGGTTCGCTGACAGCAGCTCACATGCCCATTACCACCGTAGATTGGCTGACTGGCTGGCTGGTTAGTTGGCCTCAAAGGATTGAGCCGGTTGAGCGCATGCATAAGAGCATTCATGTTAAGCACTGGCGTGCTCATACTCTATAGACACCTGATGATTGCACACACTTTCATTAGGGGGCAACTGTTGGCACATCACATCCACACTGACTGACTGTCCAGTGCAGCCTAGTAGTGTAGTGTAGTGGTAATAGGGCAACCGTTAATAGAGGAAGCAGGCAGTCGACTAGGTGTTGTCCTCAATATGTGCGCTACAGTGATGGGGACTGAGCTGAGCTGAAAGCGAGGATGGGGCGAAATGGGGCAAGAATGAAGCAGGGAAATGAAGAAGGAAAGAAGGCAAAGGGGATAGGCGACAGCGACAGCAGCATCAGATCATCTAGTTAATGGTCCATCACCACACCAAGACAATGTTCCTGGTGGTGGTGACGATGAAAACAATGCTCAAAAAGAAAAGAAAGAAAGAGGAAGAAGAATATTTATTCACCGTGACAGAGACTGCTGCTGCTGCTGAAACACACTTCAACCCATCTGAGCAGAGAATAGTAAGTTAGTCTGTTTGAAAACTCTTCTTCTACACACACTGCACAGTGTTACTAATCAATTTCATCAGCCAAGACAACGAAGAAGTGTCCCATCTCGTTTAAAGTTTGCTAAAAGGTTGGTGTGTGTCCGGTGAGGTAAGAGCGCATTCTCACGCCCGAGACAACGGCGGCGTCATACGGCAGCAGCAGCCTCAACATCAAAAGAATACCTTTCAGGTAACCTGTCAGGGCACTTCATTAATGTGCACAGAAGGCAAAGAGCAAAGACAAAAGGGGCAGCAATAGCAGTAGCTCCCAACGAGCCCCTCAAGCTCTTCTTTCTCTTTACTCGCTGAAGCTCGAGGCTAAGCATCATCTTCAGACGGCAGCATCCAACCAACTAAAATTGAGGCTAATTAAATACAATTTCAGCAGCAGCAGCTAATGTGCGCTCTAGAATCCTCGCACTCTGACTTTGCCCCTCTCTCGCCTGTGCTCTACTAATGCTCGCTAATTAGTGCAATTAATATTCGAGCAGAGAGGTAACACGAGAGCCCTACCTACCAGCTTCAACTCTTTCCTAATCAGCCTTACGCATTACTGTTCAGTGAGTGTGCACAGTCAGTGAGCAAAGGTGTTGCACGAGCAGCTTGCAAATGAAGTGAAATGACGATGATGCTGCTGATCACAATGAAAACAACAACAACAAAAACGGTGAAAAAGCAAAAAAAGCCGTTAGAAGTGGTGGTGGCAGTGGGCATTCGTCATCCACCAAGGCAGTAATTGTCAAGTGCACTAAAACACACTCTTGCATCTTTCTCCATCACCACCATTACATTAAAACATATGGCCAAAATTCATTCCCTCCCCTCCTCTCTCACATACTGAAAAGCCATCTCGTGACTGGACAGTAAATAAGAAAGGAAGAGAGATGGAGAGAAAAGTGTGGTGGAAATGAAAATGGAAATGGAAAAGAAGAAGAAAAAGAAATGCAGCAAAAATGAAAAAGAAAACACTCGACACCGCGAGCAATGATTATTGTGCCGTGTCCAGTGGCAGTGGCACTTCCACCACTTCGGGCGATGGTGACTGAAACTGCCGAGCAATCAAATACTTTTTTTTATTATTTAAAAGCTCCTTTCTTCGCAACTGCAACCGCAAAGGCCATTGAAAGTATGAGACATCAGCAGCCACTGAGTGAAGTGAACTAATCAAACTCGGCGGCAGTAAAGCGGTAGTAAAGCTCAAATTCATTGCTCCTGCAGTTGTGACAGAAAGTGGTGGTGTGTACAAAGCAAATACAAAGAAGAAGAAGAAGAAGAACCGAGAGACTGTCTCCTAGCTTCAAACGTCTTAGCCTTAAGAAAACTGGTTTCACACACACTCACACAAACAAACGATAAAGCGCATCAGAAGTTTTTGGCGGCGTCGGCGACTGTTGTGCCGAAATGACAGTGTGAGAACTGCCAACTGCCGATGACAAACAGCAGCAGTGCCAGTGAAGTGCAGTTGAGAAGTGAAAAGTCGCAAAGTAGTGGTCGAAATGGTAATGAAAAGGAAGGGGAAGGGGAAAAGGTGGCACTGCTGGTGAGTGAGAAAGAGAGAGATTCAATCTCGAGTCTGAGATGGACACCTGGACGACCAGCCATCTCAGTCAATCTCAGTGAAGCTCTGAAGAGCAAAGAATGCCAACTCTTCAGAATGACGACACATCACACACAGCCTAGTGTGTGTGACCGCCTAGTTCAGCTACCGATGCGTGAAGAGCAGCTCGTTACCGAATAGTGCCGAGAAGAGACTGTGGCAGACAGTCCGCGTCAGTCAGCTAAACGATCCTCAGACACGCCATCGCCACCATAATCATTACCATTGCTACTACCATCATTTCCACTTTAGAATAGTAAAGAAGAAGAGGGTGCAGGGGGCGCACACAGTAGCAGCAGCAATGCTGGTGGCGGCGGTAGTGGACACTTTTTAATTTCGTTATAAATAGAAGGACGAACACTGCAAATTGAAGTGTCACAAGCAGTGCAATCGCGGCAGTGGTGCGAGCGAAAAGGACAGCAGCAACAGGTGTCAACATCCGGCGATGATGACGTGATCATTCAGGCCATCATGACTCATTCCACCACCACTACCGCCACCAAGCCCCTCAAACCAAGCACTCCTGATTGGAATTTGCAAAGACGAGCTGCTCCTCTTCTCAATCTAGAGAGGCAAATGTGCACAGACGCTCTTCTACAGCACCAGCAGCAGCTCTGCACAGAGTATTATCTGCGCTATGCATAGCAGAGCACCAATCGCTTTCCTCGACAACCTACACACAAACTCTCCCCTGTCCCTCTCCTGCACACTCACACATAGCAACGACAAACATTTGCCGAGAGATGTTAATCACCAGCAATGGAAAGGCAAATAAACGACTACGAGAAGTTGAGTCTTGAGCCTGTGCAAAACGCAGTCTACACCACCTCAGTTCAATGGCGCTCATTCCAAGCTGCCGCAGAGAACAAGAATAGACGCAGAGACAGAGATTGTCAAACCTGCAAACACGATAGCAACCCTTGCAACAAGAGCAGCAGCAGCAACAAAGGGAAACAAAAGGGAAAAAGTAAAGTGAGGCTTCCTCAATCACAGCTTTAGCTAATCTAAACTCTCGCGAGTCTGGCTCGTGCTAAAATAAAAGTTGCACATAAAGGAGAATAAAGCAGCAGCAGCAGCAAAATGGGTAATGTCAACAAGCGAGCAATCTATTACTTACATTAGCGAGAAGCGAGCCTCGAACGGTGAGGCCGACACGCGGCGCAAAGGCAATTCGAACGCCCGGCTCAATCTCCAGCCGGGCGCCCGGCGGCACGAAAATGTCGCCGGTGATGAGGTAGTCGGGCTGCTGAAGTTGATCAGAATCAGACATGTCAAAAGTTTGGGGCGTAGAACCTCCAGGGTTTCGCCGTCTGAGGACGGCATGGCCGGTCACCTCGCCGCCGGTAAAGGTGGCCGGGTCGAGGTAGAGGCGGGCGGCGGGCACCGAGGGCGCCTTCGCCAGAGGACGACTCTTTCCCTGACGATTCGATGATGGGGGCGGCGCCGGCTGAACGCGAACATCCTCGACCAGGTAGGGCGGATAGTACTGCGAGTAGTACGGTGGAAACTCGCCGCCACCTGTCTGCTGAAGTTGGTCAAAATTGTGGTAACTTCCGCCGTTGATGTGCGATGAGGAGGAGGAAGAATAGGCGAAAGCTGAGCTGGTGCTGCTGGCTGAGATCACAGTGAAAAGGCAGAAAAGGAAAAGTAGAAAACGGCGACAAAGGTAAGTGGTGGTGAGCTGAGATGAGGACGATGAAGTTGAGGTTGAAGATGATGAAGATAATAAAGATGAAAATAAAGATAAAGGTAATGATGAAACACGACTGGGCGGTGGTTTTAGTGGTGACAGAACAGAAGAAGAAGAGGGAGTTGGAGTGGGAGACGTCCTGCTCAAACAAATTCCACCGGTGGCTATCTCCTCCTCGCCCTTTCTCCTCTTTCGCTTGGACAACATGATCACATCACAGAGCCCCAAACAATTGTTGAGGTGGCTGCTGCTTGTTTGGGTGAGCTGATGAACACGGTAGTAGCTGGTGGTAGCGGTTTGAATTTGGGTTGTGCTGGTTGAGCTGGTTTGTGCTTCGGCTGCTTTTGCAGATTGTACAGTTAATGTTGTGCGTGTGCTTTGTGGTTTGCAACCTGAGACAACGTCGACAGAGCGGTCCGGTGCTGCTGTACAGCTGCTGCTGCAACAGGAGCGGCGCCTGCAATCGGAAACATCGAGGTGAGCAAGCCTGTGATTAGATCTGCGGCGCAGTGGCGGCTGTGAGGAGTATTGCACTGCATCATCTCCATCACAGTGCCCACAATCTAATCTGTCGTCAAGAATGGAAGAGGAGGTGGTGGTGGTGGTGATGGTTGCAACTGCTGCTGTCGCCACTGGTGACGGTGGTAGCCGATGATTTTCAGGTGTTTTAGGCGGCGGTGGCGGGGGCAGGCGAGGCTGATTGTCGCAATAGTGACAAGTGTGGTGGTGGTGGTGCAGCAGCACTTGTGCTGGTGGTGGTGATAAGTTGAGCAGTGGCTTCTTTTTGACGACAGCATCTCCTTCACCACCGCCATCATCTTGGCCACCGAAACGTCTTTGCAGTTGTAGCATGGTGGTGATTACATGCGGCCCATTACAGAGACGGCGGCAGCATCGGCAGGAGCACTCCAAATGCGGAAAGAAGATGCGGTGGCACTGCGCTGGTGGCACTGCTTTGGTAATGAAGAACAGAAGGAGAAATAAAATATGAACATGGAATAATAAAACGGCGGCACGAGTAGATGAGAGGAGAGGAGAGGACAACAACAGTGTGATGGCTACTGATGAAACGGTCGCAGCAGTGAAAGAAGAAGAAGCATGATCATTCGGCGACAGTGCCGTTGCTTTTGCTCTACAGCAGCAGTAGTTCCTTGCTCTTCAGGCGCTCAACTTCAACTGCCATTTGTTGCTGCTGTCTGCCTGTCTGCAGCAGATGCCGCCGGTGGTTGTGGTGGTGGTGACATTGAACAGCAATCTGAGCGAGTGAGTAAAGACCACAAGTGTTCAGAGGCAAGGTGGCATCTCGTTAATTAATAAAAAGGCACGAGGAAAGGCAAAGGTAGCTGTGGTTGAGCGGAGGCAGGCACAGCCCTAGCAGCACTGATTAGCAGCAAAGAGAGCAGTGGTCTCTGTGGTGGCAGTGCACAAGGAAAGTCAGAGGAGCTATGAAGTAATGAAAAAAGAGGGACAGTCAGTGAAGATATACGACTGCTGATGCTGCAACAAACTGAAAACCACTGCAAACAACCACTGCACACGAGTTCACATGAGAGAGCGAGAGAGGCACAGAGCACTAACTGGAGCTGACAGACAAACACACAGAGACAGTGTGCGCTAGTGTTCGCGAGAAACGGGAAACAGACGAGCTAGCTGTGGTGGACTAAGGTGGGCTTCCACTGCTGCTGAAGAAAAAGTCAGCCAAGTGAGTCGATCCTCGCTGCCTCGCCGCGCAACCGTCACTGGGATAGGAGGACAGGACAGGTAGGAAGAGAAGAGAAGAGAACGAAATGAAAGAAGAGAATAAATGAGAGAGCAGGAGATTGGCCCGGCAGTGGCGGTGGCGGCGGCGGTGCTTCAACTTTCAGTGCAACTACCTTTCGTTGTCAGTGACTGAAACAGGACGACGACTGGCTGTTGGCTCCCAGTCAGAGTGCAGCAGCAACATTCCTCACCACTACCTGCAACAGCAGCATTGGCGTAGTCACAACAAAACGTGCTCCATGGTTGCCACCACCACCACCACCACCACCACCACCACAAGTCGCTCTTTGACCATCATCAGATCAGAGCAGCGAGCATGCCTTTTCACCTCTGCCCGCCAAAGCGGATTGCATAAGGGGAGTCCTTCCCTTCACCATCATCCTGCTGCTGCTGCTATCAGCATCTAAACAAGAGAGAAAGAGATGAGGGAACGAAAGCGAGGGGCACCAGCAAGAGCAGGAGAAAACCTGCTGATTAATGGTAGTGTGCGTGCCTAGCAAGAAGAGGAAGAACTGTTGTGCTGCTGCTGCTGCTCAGCCTTGATGCCAAACAGTCAAGAGAGGAAAGATTCTCGAGTGTCAGGAGCAGGAGAAAAGTACTCCCAAGGGAGTAGGTCGAGCGCGACCAAAGGCAGTGGGCTCGCCCTTACCTCACCGAGAGGATGGAATACCCCCACATCCTATTCTTTTTCCTTCTTTGCCCCTCACTCTTATTCCAAACCTGTTGGTTCAGTAGCAAGCGAGTGAGTAGAAGCAAACGCGGGGAAAGGTCGTAAAGGTTACGACCGACCAGCACTACCACAACTAACACTGAAGTGAAATTACTTACCACTGAAAGTGAAGTGCACACAAAGTGCGGATGCTGCTGCTGGAAATGATGGTGATGATGGCAGTCCAATATAATTACTCGTCAAACTGCTGCTACCTCTCTGGAGACGAGCGAGCGCATCCCATATCGATCCGTTCCATCGATTTTCCCCGTCTTCTTTCTTTCTTTAGACCAAAAAGCAGAGCAAAGTGCTCACGAGATCCTTGTCAACCACCTCTTTGAGAATGCGGTGCTGAAGAGATAGCAAAAAAGAAGGCAAAAACGCAGTCCAGTGACACGGTGTGACACTTCAGCAGTGGCAGCAGCAGATAACCTAAAAAGAGAGAAGAAAAAGAAGAAGACAAAAGCGTCAATTAAAGTGTGTGCATGTGTGGTGTGCTGTGGAACAGTAGTGTGCCATTCACGACATTGATGACAGCAGCAGGCTGCAGAGAAAAAAACAAAACAGGTGCGACACCAACACACACAGACCGCTGTCATCAACTGCGGGGGAGAGGGACACCGTTGACAGACAGACGGGCACCGGTGTGTGCTGCAATTGAACGGCGGCAGCTGTGCCAAACCGCAAACCACAGCAACAGCAGCGGCCAAAAAACCTTCGCGCATCGTTTGTCATTCGAAGCTAAAGCAGCTCGTAGCTGCAGCAGTTGTCAGCGGCAACCACCACCATCACCAACATTAGCGCGGCAACAAAACGGACTAGTCAGACACTCACTCATTCACTGACTCACTTACTAGCCGTTCGGTGCATTCAAATAGCTGTGGACTAGTAGACCGATAATTAGGCGAGCCGAATGGCCAGGGAGAGAGGGAGATCAGGGAGCCATCGGGCGTCATCGAGGCTGCCGGCGACTTCTCATCGAAGCTTTATTTCCAATTTCACTCCTTCCCCACTCCTTCTTCCCCTACTTTACCTCCCTCCCATCCCCTCCCTTCTTCGCTTCATTACCACACACCGATCCCTTCATTAGAAATCGATTGAGCGAAGACACTACCACCACCGCCACCACCACGATTGGCAGTCAAGGCTGAGAAAATGGTCCCCTTGTAAAAGTCTTGCGCCATCACCATGATCATCATCATCATCTAAACACTAATGGTCAGCCAGCAGCCTACCGACCTGGAAGGTAGCTAATGCAATCAGCAGCAGTATTTGTCCACTCATGATGCTAAGGCAAAGGAAGTGCTGGTGGTGGTGGTAGCGGAGGAGGCAATTAGCGGGCTCGTCTTTTGTCTTCTCATCTCGCCTAAAATGCAAAGAGAGAAAAGACGCAGCAGCATGCAAATATAGACACAGAAGATGGTAGTGGTGGTGGTAGTGCAAATTGCAGGTGGAGAGAGGGTTAGGGAAGCAATTACCTAAACAGCAAAAATCACAAGTGGCTAGACGATAAATGAGAGAGAGGAAAAAAGAGCACAGGACAATGATTACCGTGTGGTGAACTTGGAGCAGCATTCCAAGCAGGCAAGCATCCCCTTCTCTCTCCCTCATTAGACTTGCACAATTTATTATTATTCAGTGTGGTCACCTCACCTGTCTGCCGTGTGCAAATGAGATCAACAACAAAAATGGCAAATACAAGAAAAATGTGAGATCGCAATGCCTGACAACCGACCAGCCGACCACAACACAACAAACAGAGCTGTGCAGCCAAAAGGAAATAATCAATAGCAAAAGCAGGCAGGCAGGCAATGGCTAGCAAGCAAGCTATCAAAAGAAGTACAAGTCTTCGAAGATGTGCCATGAGAACGGCCAAAATTAATCTCAATTAACAGCAGCAACGGCAGACATTGCGCTGCTCGATAGCTGACCGATTACATTTGCTCGCTCTCGGGCGCCTCGATTACGCTTTTGGCGAGCAGGCAAACGAGCAGGGAGAGATTACACCTTTAGCATACACATCGAATACATCATCAGTTCATGCAAGCTTATTACAGAGAGAAAGAGACAGACAGACAAACAGCAAAAAGAGGGCGAGAGATGCGGCTCAGCACAGCTCAACTCAGCTCAGGTGCTCACCACTGGCCAAACACAATTGCCGCCCAATTGGCCGTATAAGTAAACAACAAAACAACAAACAATACACACTACACAGCAGAGGCTACGAAACAAACAAAAGGGAGAGAGAGACAGAGATGTCAAATTGCAAAAGACAGAGAGGAAAATTGATAGCGAAAGATGTGTGATGAGGAGGCGGCTGATGATGTTGATGATGATGATGATGATGATGAATGTGATCCTTCAGGTGAGTGATGTCCGTTACTATCAATCAATCAGCATTACCACTGCATCATCTGGACACAAAGCCGTACTTCTTAAAGTCCTTCAGGAGGAGGCTCAGGCAGAGGGTGACCTGGCCGCCGGTGTTGGCCACCGCCACCAGCGACCGGCCCTCCGCGCCGGCCGCCAGGCGGGCGTCGGTAAACTCGGGCGCCCGGGCGGCGCCCAGCCAGCTGCTCAGCCGGCCGAGGGCGGTGCTCGCCTGGGGTCGAAATAGCCGGAGGATAAGGCGGTGGACGCCGGGCCGGGTGGGCAGGTGGGCCCAGCCGTAGCCCCGAATCGTTTCGCTGCTACCAAAGCTGCCATCAGCACTTCCACTGTAGACGGTGACTGGCCGTGAAGAAGAAGATAATAGGTGGCATAAAGGTGGCCATAAAGGTCGAGAACGAGAAGGAGAGGAGACAAAAGGACGACAAGAGAACAAAGGAAAAGGGCAAAGAGGAAGGAAGGAAGGACGGGAATGGAGGGAAAGAGAGAGAGAAAGAGAACAAAAAGGGGACACCAATTAGTCAATTATCATCACCATCACGGTTGATACTAAATTAGCAGATGGGGACATCAAACGGGAGCGGCGGTACTGGAGGTAACGACAACATCAACAACAGTCATCACTTGTACCACTACCATCACCCCCGTTTTACTGCCAGGCCATTAACCATCAACATCAAGCAAGCAAAGGCGCAGCTCGTCGGTTGTTGTCGCCCAAGCTGTAGGTCCAAGTTCAAACGACTGTTGTTGTAGTGCTGCTGCTGCTGCTTACCGACTACCTGCGGCCAGCCAAAGACATTTGTACTTTGAAAGGTCGCCTCCAGCGGGAGGTTCCACACAAAGGACTGCTGAGAGCTGCTACCGATGAGTTTCTGCTGCTGACCATCTTCAGCCCTGACCGCCGTCTGAGAAAGAAACACTGAAGGTGCTGCTGCTGCTGCTGCTGAAGGTGTCTGCTTCGTCACCGATGAACTTCGATGCTCCTTAGCATGTTTCGTAGGTTGCTTAGAAGTCTGCTGCTGCTGCTTTGTTTTGGTTTGAAGCTGCTCATTTCCACCGCTTCCAACCAGCGCCCAGTCCGGGCCAAAACGAAAGAGCACCTTACAGCGCAGGTGATCGTAGTCCTCGCCGGGAAAGGCGACGCCCTCGACGGTGCCGTGGACGTGCAGGAGAAAGAAGTTGCGCGTCAGCAGAAGAGACGCAGAGTCGTCCTGCTGCTGATGATGGTCCATCGTTGAGAAGGAGGGCAATAAAATGCTAAAGTTAGGTGGAGGTTTTCCTGCCAACCAGGAACAAGTCACCAAGTGACCAGCAGCGCAACGGATGCGATGCGATGGGAACACAACTCTGCAGTGAGCAAAACAAAACAAAGTTGTAGTAAACAAGAAAGACACTAGTCAGTCAACACCCAAAAGCAAACCAAACACCGACGGTGTTCGACAACACGGTCGTCGTCCTGGTAACACCGGCCAAAAAGGTTTAGACACAAACTCTTCAGTCGATCTTCGATGGCAGCAGCAGCAGTGGAGTCCTCTCTAGGTACAGCAACACACTACACAAGGTGGGAAAGGAAAAAATGAGAGAATCGCCGGCAGAGGCAAGTTCTCTCTTATCAGAAAAAAGATTCAACAAAACTTACGACTGCTTAGAGTGAGGAAATGAGCAACCAGAACCGGAAGAATACAAAGTAAAACTAGTCAGGAGGACAGCTGGTTGAAGGGGACCAAATACTTAAATGGAGGACAGAAGGCGCACACTCACTGCGCCGCTGCTGTTGCTGCTGACACGAGAGGGAAAGGTTTAGGAAAAACGAATGTACGGTCCCTTCTCGTCAGTTGTCGCAACAGCAGCAGCAGCAGCAGCAAACTCGCCTCTGACCCCCAATTCAAGCAAGTGTTTACCTTGCGAAATTTGGCCCGAATTCAACCGGCTATGCTCGCTGAGAGAGAGAGAGAGAGAGAGAGAGAGAGAGAGAGTTGCTGACGAACATTTGTACTTCCTCCTTTTCTTCATTATCTTCATCGAATTCAATCAAACAGCTTAGAGAGCAGCAATTAGCAAACAATTACAAAGAAGCAAGAGGATAGGAAGCAAAAGCTAAAGCCAAATCAAAAGCATCATACACTGAGAGAAAGAGAGACAACTACGTCGTTAAGAACCACCGGAGAATCACAACGGTGAACGATGGTGACAATATTGTGAATTCTCTCACTGGAGAGAATTGGAAACTGAGCAAACCGAAGCAAACTGACTGAAGGAAGGAAAGCACAAGATGTCGCAAAGGCTAGGCAAATGCTGCTAAATCCAACGCCAAAGCCAAAACCAAAGCCAACGAGATGCGACAAAGAGAAACGCCAGTGAACCGAGACACACTTCGCAACTATTCTTCAGCTATCTTCAGCTGCACTTCCACTTCCACTTCCATAAAGCCACCAAGCAGCAGCACTTGTCGCAGGAGCGCTAAAATTAGCCAAATTAGCCACCGCCACCACCACCAACGGGGCACATTACCGAATACGAGCAGAGTGTGGGGACCGAGAAGAGTGCCTTCACAGTGTGACACTGCTCACCCCGAAAAAAGAAGAAGACACCGGCGAGGATCGAAAAATTATTCTGGTCTTCGCCAAATGGTCGGGGATAAAGCGAGAGAAAGAGGACTGAAAGGACAGAATTTGCGCAAGCAGTGTGCACCTCTCTTGCGGTGATAGATGTGTCGCTCAAATCCCCACCACCACCACCACTTCTAAGCTTGTCACCCAAAAAAGAACAGATTTGGATGGTGATACTGCTGCTACTGATGCTCGAGGTGAACCTCGAGGGTGAAAGAACAAGCGAAAGCTAATGCACTAATGTGGACGAAACTTTATCCTCTTTTTTCCTTCATTTTTCCACCTCAAAGGACTCTCCACTGAACCTCAAATAAAATGCTAATCAATCTTCGCCCAGAGAGCATCACCCTTTGCCATTGCACCACCACCACCACCACCACAGCACTGTGCACACTCTTCGCACACAGCAACTAGTCATCAAATCTAACTACAAACAGTTCACCAAAATAAAATCGACTGCTAATCTAATCTTCAACCAAGTCAAAGCAGAAGAGGAAATCTATCAACCACCACCACCACCACTCGAATCACTCGTTTGGTCTTTTTTCCTTTCCCTGTCCAAGTACTACTCTGCTCGCTCGCCGGCGAACGGTTGTGTGCTCTACTTTGTCAAATTTTGTTTTCGCTTTTGCCTTCGTCTCTCCCTCTTTCAGAGTAGACGATGACGACAGAGACGGCGGCGACGAGGATGATGAGGACATTGTCTGCTGCTGCTGTCTGCTTTGGTTGTTGCTGCTTCTGCTGCTGCTGTTTGCTGGTCACTAAACAGTTTGTGTTTGTTGAAGGATTGCTGCTGTTGCTGCTGCCGAAACACAATGCCGAAATGAGCTCAGCTTTGCCAGTGTGTTCACCAACAATCATTGAGTTGAAGTTTGCAAAACTGACGTTTTCCACCAAGTCCACCACTACTACCACCATAAATCTGCCGATGAAACAAGCCACACCAGAACTCCATACTTCTTTACATTCCATACTAGTACAGTTCGATTATATATGGGAACATTAAGAAGCACGGAATTCGGGTGGACTGAGTGTGAGAGGTGGTGGTGGTGGTGATGAAATGGCGGCAGCAATGGAAACAAGAGAGAAGGGATTGCAAGGTGACGGTGCCAGAAAGATGACGACAAAAGAGGAAACAGCGCAAGTACAAGAGCGTGAAATGCCGACAAAAATGAGTGTGTGCTCAAGAGAGAAAGAAAGAGGAAAGCGGGAGACTAACTAAAACAGCTCCACATGCAACAGCTTACAGAGAAAAGTGAGTGAAAATTGAAACTGACTAGAGGGTCGCCTTGTCAGAGCTAATTAGTAGAGCACACACAGACAGAACAGCAGAGAGCGCAAAGACAACTGTTGCTGCTGCTGGTGGCCCACAAATTCTCTCGGGGACCACATGTGTTTGCCAGATGGAGAGGATGGGGGAGAAAATTAGTTAAAAGAGGAGAAATTAGCAACAGAAACAGAGACAGAGAGGACAGAGAAAAACGAGGTCACTGGAAAGCAGAGAGAGAGAGAGAGAGAAACAGAAGGGACCCAAGAAAAATGTGAGAACAGGAGCAGCAGCCAAAAGCAGAGAGAAGTTTTTTCTGCAACGTGGTTCAAACGACCAGGCGGCCAGTGAACAGCAGCAGCAGCAGCAGCAGCAGTGTGCTTAGGCAATCGACAGGCAAAGTGTCTCAAAACTAGTGACGATATCATCGAGACAGAAAGAAAGACAGAGAAAGAGAGAAATGAGCAAGCAACATGCAAAGAGAGTGACAGGCAATCGACAGGACAGCAACAAATCTTCTAGCAGCACTCATTCAACCGACGACAACGGCGACAAACGCGCCAAAGTCGATGAATGAGACCAATAGAGAGCAGAGGTACTGATAGAGACAGAACAGCGAGAAAAGATAAGCGGACGGTGTGGTGATCGATGAGAAAAGAGAAGGAGAAGGAAAAGATGGGATGGCCCCGGTGAACGGCAGAGTTTGGGTACTCGGCGACGATGATGATGAGGAAGATGGTGATGACGATGACAAACGGAGGTTGAGTGTCCAGCAGCAGACCAAGAATCTTCGAGCAGAGCAGAATCCAAAAAACAGCAGCAACAGCAGAGACAGCGGCGACCATCAGACAATCAGACAATTGCTCCGAGAATAAAATCATCGCAGAGCAAATGCCGACCAAAGATGTCCCTTCTGCAACAACTTTGGCCATGTTCTCGCCTTCTCGTCACCGCCGCCGTTGTCGTCAGTCGCTGGGCAAGGGGGCAAGGTTCGAAGTGAACAGTGCGCCGACCGAGAGACATTTGACAGTGCCGCGGCCGGCGGCGCGAGCTTAAATGAGAGGAATATGAGCAGAGTGAAGGGGAGACGAGCGCTCTGACGACCATGGCCAGAAGACTCGAGCTGGAAAAGAGCCTCTGCCTGACTTTCCGTCTGTACAGCTCACCCCAGCAGCCCTCCTCCTCCCTCTGCAGTTAGCAGCAGAGGCAGCAGCTCAAAAGTCTGCCCCCTCGTCACGAAGACGTTGTCGTCGACAGCTACGGGGTAGTGGTGGTAGTGGTGGTAGCAGTAGAGTGCATGAGAGCTCTCTCGTTAAAGATGACGACGACGACGACCAAGATCCAACGAAGCAACAGGAGGCACCAGAAAAACAGCACTGAAGAAAGCCGTGTGGCTTCAGTGCTATCAAGTGCAGTGGCGGCAGCAGCAGCAGCTATCAGTGCCGCTACAGTTGAAAGAGAGGGGGAGATAGGGTGGCAAAGCCACGATGTTCGTTGGGGAGTGGTAAGCGGCAGTGCTGCCAGCCATCCTGGTGCACATCACCATCACCGCCAACTCTTCACCAGCAAGTAAAGGATGCGGCGGCGGCAGTGGCAGAAGTAGCAGTAAAAGAGGGGGCAGGAAGTGAGGGTGGCGGCCAGACAGACAGACGGCAGGCACACACACACACACTGTGATAAAAGAGTGCTCTGGTAATGTGGTGGTGCACAACATGTTCCCCCTCACCAGTCCACCATTCCTTCCCTCCCCATGGGCACCATTTAAGGGCACACAGACGACAGCAGATGAACGATGTGCTGCTGCTGATGCTGATGCACAGCACTACACAGCAGCCACAGTTACTTGCTGCGCCGCTAAGCTGTTGGCCCAGAGCCTAATGTGCGAGAACGAGGAGTGCCACCGCTGCCGCCGATTCTAAAACGGGATCCCTGCCTTCCTCTCTTCGCATCCACGAGCATGCAACGATCCTCGACGACGACGATGTTCTGATATCATCAGCGTGGCGTGGCAACCAGCGAGAGCGAGATATTTCGAGAATTTGCCAACAGGCAGTGAAGAAGAAGAAGAAGCGGGAGGAGATGCGGCGCGGTGCACCGCCGCCGCCGTGGATTTGCATCCAGCACGGGCAAGACAGAGGAGCAAAAGGAGCAAGACTGCAACAAGGAGATTAATGCTGCTGCTTCGGTGATGCATCATCAACAGCAACAGCAGCAGAACTGTGATTCAGAGGAAGCAGAAGAAGCCTCCTGAGAAAGAGATTGAAGACGAGCAAGAAGAACAACAAGAACAAGCAGTGTCTTGGGGAGGAGAGGGCAATCTGACACCGGGCCATTGTCTGCAGTAGCAGTTACGCTGATGCAGTGTCTATAAATAACCCAAAATTCAGCAGCAGCAGTGGCAGCTGAAACGATTCGACCGACCGAGCTGAGCTGGCCAAAAGCTCGCTCGACTCAAATTCAGAAGCAGCAAACTGTTGAGGCCGCCGCATGCCACCAGCAGAAACAGAAGCAACAAAATCAGAGTGGCCATTTATAGAAACCACCAACATCACCACTGCGCATAAGAGAGGTGAGGAAGATCCCCAGCCACTACAGCTGAAACATCCAAGCAAGAAGATCATCATCATCATCGTAAAATGAGAAGACAATGAGGGGCAAGCGAAGAGCAGCGAGGGTGGTGGTGGCTGTCGGCAGAGTTCATGTCCGGTAGCACAAGCATCTGTGTCTGCTCTTCGAGCATTAAATCACTAAATCCAAGAGGGGGCAATGGATTCAGAATGAGTGAGAGAGCAAGAGCAGTACCGGACGTGTAAAGTCACAGACAGAGACACAGACGCTCACAAGGACTGAGTATGCCTGTTGCTGCTACTGTGGTGGCAGACAGAGCGCCACAACCATTGCCATATGTGACCCCGAGGGAGAGAGAATGAGAGGGTGACCTCGAACTCTCAAGGCAAAGAAGAAGCGGAGATGATCATCTGGCGGCGGCGGCGGAGACCACGGCCATGACAGCGACGACGACCATCGAGGGCGGCAAACGCGGAGAGCACATGGAGTTGCCGAAGACATACTGCGAAGAAGAGCGCGCATTTAGCTACTGCGAGCGCAAATTGCCTGTGACTTCTTCAGAAGAAGAAGAAAGGGACAGCGGGCACACACATTTGTCGCAACTAAAACTTTAGACGAGCTGTCGTCTGAGGAGCAAAGGGGCAACGAAAAAAAGTCATCTGCGGACAGTCATCTGAGCAGCAGTAGCAGCAGCAGTGGTCGTCAAAGGTCGTCTAAAACGGTCCAGGCGGTTGCAGACAGCAGCGGCAGCAGCAACTGCAGCATTCTGTTAGCATTCGTCTGGTTGAGGCAAGCACAGTTCACTGTCCAACAACTACTCATAAACTGCTGCAGATGCTAAATCCGAGCTGCTGCTGCTGAAGGACATTATCACCAGGAGAGAGCAAAGATAGAGGGGGGACAGAATCGAGAGATAATTGCGCAAAAGCGGTTTTTCACCAGTTCAAACTGAGAGTTCAAACAGAGAGAAATATTCTATTTGCGCAATTTAGCAATCCGTCTTGCTGAGCAGCTAATGAATAAGAAGATTGCCATGCTCTTTCTTGGTGGTGGCAGTAAACTGGCGATGGCCTCCAGTGAACTGCTGCTGCTGAATCCAACCAGTCTCTGAATCAGAATCGCAGCCTGTGACTTGTCTTGTCTCCGAAAGACAGGCTGAAGAAGCTCCTCGATCTAAACACAGCTTGAAGTTGTAATTTAAATTGCA
>JAALOO010000698.1_pt1 | contig 28306 bp, 20 predicted proteins | sample 7257641 | NCBI WGS metagenome assembly JAALOO01 (sample SAMN14085613, study PRJNA598686) | mite metagenome | biome: ENVO:01001000; feature: ENVO:01001002; material: ENVO:01001226; isolation source: single female mite from University of Michigan culture on fish food culture... ...
CACTGCTAGGATCTCTCAATCATTTTACCGGCGGCTCACCCGACATCGCTTGGCCACTTTACGTGTAATAAGAAGTGAATTGGCTAGTGAACTGAAGATAAGGAGAACTGAACTGCGGTGAAGGTGCATGAAGAGAACACGCCGCGCTGGCAAGGGAATATGTGGCGGTCTGGCCAGGTACAAAAGTATAAAATATTTTTGTTTAAATAATTATCAAAACGGCAACTATTTTGCTGGTAACGTAGTTTTGATTGTAAAAATTTTTACCGTTCTTAATGCTGAACAAAAGGCTCTACTTCACCTTTAAAAAACGACCAAGACGTTTTTGAAAATTAGTGAAACTAAGCAGACACCACCGATCTTGGCATCCAAATTGAAACTGGGTTTTTTACGGGCTTTTTGGTATGTTGCAAGACGATGTTGCACATCAGTGCTTTCCAGCGCCAGCAACCAGCTGACCAGTTGGTGGTCAGGACACCATTTTTTTGCTGCTAGTGACACAGGTGGCAGCAGTTGCGCATTATCTTAATGATGTCCAGCAACACGAACATCTCCCTGGCTAGAACGGATCAAGCCGACACGACCACTTATTGCTGAAAAAAAAGAAAAGAAGGAAGAAGCCACCGCCGACTTTGGCCTCCAAATCTAAACTGGACTCTTCAATGGGCTTATTGATGGGCTCTAAAGCGGGCGGATCGTCAATGCTTTTTAACGCCATCTGCTCCAAAGTCGGTTAAAAGAAAGAGTGGCCAGATATGGTTTTTCACAACCACTACTTATGTGTTTCAATAATCCGCTTGTTTTATTTTGCCACTTTCGACAACAGTTGTGCCCAATCGGCCTTTCCGGTGCCGGCTCAAAGCTCTCCAGCGATGGACAAGTCAGCCATTAGTTTCTCAAGATTGATGGATGACCAGTGGCGCCAATTCAGCCATCAGCGGATCCTGGTGGCCAATTCAGCAACTACCAAGATATCTTCAACAAGATAAAGCAAGAAATGTTTTTGCAACATCACCCAAAAATTAATTCAGAAGAAGGGGACGACCGGTACCTCCTCGATTTCTAACAGCGGGTAAATTCATCTTTGCCTAGTTTAACTGTACTTAACATTTAAATTTACTTTTTCTATTTTTTCAGATCGTTGCCCGTTGCAACGGATCTTTGTGAAAAATCTTTTGAAATTCTGGAAAATGACGATTTGCTGGCGGCAATGGAACCAACGCCAGCGTCTCTAAAGTCGGCGGTTAAAACACTTTTTTGCGGGAAGTGGCACCGGTACCAGCTGCACCCAGTCGGCACTTTTCGGGGCCAGCTCAAAATTGTCCAAAGCGGGAAGCTCCTTGGAGATGGGCAAGTCAGCCATTAGTTTTGCAAGATCGGTGACCAAGGATGACAGCTCAGCCATCAGCGGATCCTCAAGGGCTAATAGGCGGCTTTTAACATGATAGCGCACAAAAAAGCCTCTGCAGCAACATCAGAAAAACAAGTCCAAAGAGGGGGACACTCACCAGAGTACATCATGGCCTCCTTCTTTACCAAGCTGCCTTGTCTTTTCTACATGCGTGCGTTTGATAAAACTTACATTAAGGATCACATTTACACAATACACTTTGGCTATAAGCCATACCATTGCACCTGACCGATTCGCGCTTTTATCGCCGGTTTTTTAATGTGGAAAAAAAGTCAAACCAAGCAGCCACCGCTGACTTTGGCGTCCAAATCTAAACTGGACTCTTCAATGGGCTCATGGATGGGCTCTAAGGCGGGCAAATTGTCAGTGTTTTTTAGCGCCATAATATTAAAAAGTAAATTTTTGTTTAAAAATATAATATTTGAGTATCATCCATTTGGCAAAAAATTGTTGTTTAAGAAAGAAAATGTCAATGAAATCACACAAAAAGCTATATAAATGTTGTTGTGTCAGCTGTTCCTTTGATGTGTGTTCTAGTGAAGAGCTTTCTTTTCATAACAAACATAACTGTGCACAACTGATGTTGAATGGCCTGTGCTGCAAGTCAACAATGATTCCCCCAAAATCGGTCCCAACTTCTCCTCCTCCTCCTCCTTTGTCGCTCCCCTGTTCAGCTGTTAGTTTTCATTGCCATTGTTGATTTCAATGCCCGGTGCTCCCCGAGTGCCATTGCCGTATTGAATCTCCAGCTCCTGCGGGCCTGAGCCAATGTCCTTGTCGAGAGGGTGCAGCGCAGTGTGCTGTCCATTGTTGGCGGCTGCGGCGCCCATCACCGTGCTGAACATCTTGTCGTCCTCGCAGAAGGTGGCAAACTCCTTCCGCGTGATGAAGCACTCACTGGGCGACAGGTCGGCGCTGCTGGCTCTGCTACTGTGCTGCTGCTCCTGCGCCCCGGCGGACGCCAGCAGTGACCCGTGGGCGCGCTGGTTGGCGCCACTGGCGGCCATGCTGCTGCTCACCTGGTGGTGCAGCTCACTTTTAATGTGCTCCAGCGCCTTCATCGTCTCCGAACGGACGCCCTCCACGGTCTTCCGATTGACGGCGTCCAGCTTCACCAGGAGAAACTCGAAGCTGCGGTTGAACTGCGCAAACTGCGCCTCCTGGTGGTTTCGCTGCACCGCCGTCTCGTTGATGAAGTAGTCAAGTACCTCAAAAAGGTGCACATCCTCGTCTCGAATGTACCGGCAGGAGTTGATGAAGCCCGCCTGCGTGTTGAGAATGACCTCCATGGAGTTGTTCAGGGCCGTCGTCAGCTCGGTCAGCCGATTGATGATCGGCTCGCGAATCTCCTCCGCCAAGGTGGTCAACTGCTGAATGGGCTTGACCGCCGTTTGCAGCTTGATGAACTCTTCCTTCATCATTATTTTAGTTTTGTTCGCCACTGCCAGCGACTCCTTTAGATAGTTCTCTGAAGCTTGCGACGACAACCACATCTCCTGGACAATGTTGATGATTTTGGTGCTAAAAAACTGCAACTTTGAGTCCAACTCTTCTAGTTTGTCTATTTTGATCTCGTTTATCTGATTGATAGTCTGCTCAACTGGATTCGGCCGATCGGCTGGCAGTGGAGGCGCCGCCGCCTCTTTAATCGAGGAATCCCCCAAAATTTCCTCGTTCAACTCCCGTTTTTCCAGCAGTGCCTCTCTGCTCTGGTGGATAAGCTCATTAAATGTGATGCCATCAATTGAGTCAATGTTGCGATTGTTGGCGACAGCTTGAGGGGAGGACGTGTTGAGGAGGTGTTGGCTCAACGGTATTGCTGCAACACCGCCACCACCACCGCCATTCACAGTGGTGGGCACTGCAGCTGGCTGCGTTTGTGTCAGACGGTAGTTTTGATTGCCCATTGTGCCCAAAGAAGATGAATGTGCGGGTTGCAGTTGCTGTTGAGGTGGCAGAATAGTTTTTTCCGGTTTACTGCTGCCATTGCCATTGCCATTGCCATTGCCTAGACTATCTAAACCAGGAAATCGTTGGCCGGCAGCAGCTGACGTCGGTGAGCCGCTCATTTCGGGCACACCAGCTTCAGCCAGGACGGTCACAGCTGGAGCGTCACTCATCAGCGCATTGAAACTGGGCATCTGCTGTCCGGTGGCCTGAGCATTTTCCAGCACAAAGGTACTGTTGAAGGGCTTTCGATTGTAGAACGTCTGATTGGATTTGCTGTTATACAGTTTCATGAATCGCTGCGCTTGTTTCCATCGTTCAGTGAGAGTCCCATTCTAGAGAAGTCAAAGAAAAAATCAAAAAACAGTTTTGTGTTAAGTTTACAAAAAAACTGAAGGTAGTTTAGTTGTTTCACTTACCCCGGGCGGTTTGATCAGCAATGGCTTGTTCCAGCTCATTTTGGATCCAATTCCCGGAATGCTGCTCTCTTTTGCCGGCTCAGTCGGCTTCTTGACGACAAATGCCTGCTCGTTGCTTAACACTACTGGTGAGAATGATGATGATGATGATGATGGTGGTGGTGGTGGTGGTGGTGGTGGTGGTGGTGGTGGTGATTGTGCAGGTTGTGTTGGTGCAGATGCAACCGGTGCTGCCGTTATCGTGGAAGTTGCTGACGCCTTGTTTATCTGCTGTTCAGCTGATGGCAGGGCATTTTGCTCCTTGAAGCTCTGCTCAACGGACTGTGCAGCCGACTCTGCCAGATCGGCGGGCTTGAAAAAAGAGCTCATTTTCTGCGACTGACGATGGAAGTTGTCGGCAGCGGCAAAGTTGTTACGCAGCTTCACCTCCAGATCGTTCCACTTGGTCTGCAGGCTAAGCTCAATTTTGTTCAGTTTTTCATTGACCAGGAGAAACTTTGAGAAGAAGTCGTTGGTAACAATTTGAAAATTGCGCTCAAACAAGTCCATTTTGTTCATTATTTGATCATTTGAAAATGACAACTTGTTTTCATTTTGCGATAGCTAGAAGAAGGGCTTTAAATTAGAAAAATTGGAACAAGTACTCGTAAAAGTGCAGTAGGTCATATCGAATCTTACCTTAGAGGCCATCTCCTCCAGCTTCCAGTTGATGGTCTTCTTCCAGATGCCGTCCTCGATTTCCATGTTCGAGTACTTGTGCTCCATGTTGGAGAACTTTGCCTCAATGGTCGACTCAATGTTCAGCACCTGTGCCTTGATCAGACTGAGGTAGTTGGTGAAGATGGGGTTCAGCTGAGAGGCCGCCGAGTGCACCGGTGATGGCTTGGGCGTGTTTCGGTAGTACACCAGACTGTCCTGCAGCTTCTGAACTCGACTGTCAATGGAGGCCAACAGGTCGTAGAGGCTGCTGCTGTCCAGTGCTGAGAGCTGCGGTTGTTGGTGTTGTTGTTGTTGTTGCTGTTGTTGGTGTTGCTGCTGCTGTTGAACCGAACTAGAAAGCACTGGCGACATCGAAGAGACGCTTAACGGCGGTACGCCCACAACGACGCCCACTGAATTGAGTGTTGCCACTCCTGGTGATGAGGGCGATGAGGGCAACGAGGATGAAGTGCCCGCTTTGCTGGTCACTTCACCACCGCTCAGACTCACCAACTTGGGACGTTGCAGCTTTGAAGTGCCCAGTGAAGAGTACTTGTTGTTGTTGTTGTTGTTGCCGTTGTTGATAATGGTTTGCTGCTGCTGTTGCTGCTGCTGTACACCGCTGTTCACCACCACTGGCACATCACTGGCCTCCAGTGGATCGACTTCGTTTGCTGATGACCGCTTTTCCGTCAGTCCTGAGTAGGCGTCCAGTTTGACCATTTTCTGACTGGAAGTGAGCGGCACTGTAGTACCGCCAACTCCGGCTGACACTGTCTCCATCAGTGCTGGCATTTGGTAGTGACTACCAGCTGAGGCACCTGCTGCTGCTGCTGTCACTTGCTGTGGTAGCTGCTGTTGTTGAAGTTGCAGTTGTTGTTGTTGTTGTTGATGTTCATTGACCTGGACATTGTTTGGCAAGCTTTTGATGTTTATGTTCAGATTGTTTTCTTCGGTGCCCATTGTTTTTCCGTTGGCGGCAAAGTTTACTTTGAGATTTTCTTGTTTATTAGCCTGATGAGGTTGTTGTTGCTGCTGATGCTGTTGCTGTTGCTGTTGCTGCTCTATATTGTTGAAGAATTCTTTAACGCGCTCAGTGATTAGATGCTCTGTAAAAAAAGATAAAAATGCGTTTAAAAAATTAATCAAAAAACATTAAGTTACTGTTCAACAGCTAGAGATTAGAGGCATTGAGAATAAATGTACTGAAAACTATTATTTTTTGGTTGAAAAACTAGATATTACAAAAAACAACTTAAGTTCTTGTTTTTATTAAGTAAAAGCAAACTAAAACTATTTAAAAGATTTAATCTACCTTGATTTGGTGCGCTTAAATCAATCGAAGGTAACGAAACGGTTGGCAATGCTGAAAATGAATGAAGCAATGATGATGACGATGATAACGATGAAGATGCTGGCAAGTTTTGTTCGTACTTTTTCATATGCGTATACAAATTGGTTAAAATCTCCTGAAGTCGAGTTTCATCGACGTTGTTGAAGGTGACAGTGCCGGTAGTGCTGACACCACCACCACCACCCCCACCGCCACTACTACTACTGCTACTGCTGCTGATGCTGTTTGATGAGGGTGTGTTTGAAATGGTGGATAATGGCTGTGAGGATGAGGAAATGTGGCTGTCAGTTGGGTAGTTGCCCGGTGGGTGTGCCGAAACGGTGGCAAAGGTGCCCAGAAGTGTCAGAGCGACGGTGATGCCGAATAATAGAAAAAGTGATGTCCAGTGAGGCACAGTGGGCTTGGGGCCCGTTTTGCTGGCCAGACCCTGCTGGCGCAGCTCACTGTGGTGGTGCTCATCACTGATGGCAGGCATTGTGTGCTGGTGCTGGTGCTGCCGGCAGTGCAGCTCTCATGCACCGAGGTTTCACTACCTACTTTGGTGCACTGGTGGTCGTGGTGGTGGTCGCGTGCTCAGGCACGAGCAGAAAGTTAATAATCGGAAACCCGAAAACGCTGTCGACTGGGTGGGCAGGCGGTTTCATCAATCAAACCAAGAGGGCTAAAGAGTAATCTACTGGCTGAGGAAGTCTGAACAGCTCTACTCATCGGCTTGATGTTTAGCCTGGTTAGTTGCTGGTGCTGGTGACTGTTGCTGCTGATGCTGAGCAGAAGGGGCAAAGCGGAAATCTGGCAGGGACTGATGTTGTACGACCGTCCAGTCACTAGACATCACAGTGGTCATGGCGTACAGTGGAAACACAGACACAAATGGGGTGCTCAGCGACAGCAATGGTGGAGACAACAGCTGATGTTGATGCTGCTGCTGCTCAAAAGTTGGGAAGTGCGGCACTGATGATGATTGTACGGTAGCGCACTTTAATCACTCTCCTTTTCACAGCCAGAGTAGAGGCAGTTTAAAAAAATGTACAAAGAAAGATAGTAAACAAAAGAGGCAATTGAATCAATCACACACACACAAGTAATTAGCGCTATTCGAGCATTAACCAAAAAACAAGAAAGAGTAGGACGGAGAGTGAGAAAGAGAGAGAGAGAGAGAGAAAGAGGCAAACTCTGGAGAATGCAAATGGACGGCTGACTGGTCACAGAGACAGTGTGGCGGTGGTGGTGGTGCTTAGGGTGCATCCAGAAAGCGAGGGATGGATAGAGCAATGCAGACTTATTGCACCAGCAACTGAAAAAAAGCATCAGCAGCAGCTGCTGCAGCAAGCAATTCGATCGACAGTGCCAATCACTGCCGATCGCAAATTATTTGCACTGCATATTGACTGGTCCGCAATTATCGACCCGCAAATGAGTGTATGTGTGTTGGGATAGAGGGGGGGGGGCTGGTGCGGCAAACTATGCAAACAGATACTAGCTTAGATGAGGGAGGATCAGGCAGTTTAGGGTGATGAAAGGAACCAGACAACAGTCAAACTCATCAATGCTGGGCAGACTTACCAATGGGAACCAACGAAGAGGATGAGGAGGAGGAGGGGGAGAAGGTTGTGGTGACGATGTGCTAGTGGTCTTGCTGGCAGTACTTGCAAATGGGGAAGAAACTCCACATTTTGACGCCGCAACATCAGATTATATGCAGACCTAATCAGCAAACACAGTTCAAACACAGCTTGGCGAATTGTATCTTGCCCCCATAACGGCTGCTGCTGCTGCTGCTGCTGATGCTGCGGCTGAGTTTAGTCGACCAGAACAAACACGCCAAAAAGGCAATGGCTGAACTAGCCAAAGATCAGTGACAGTAATAGCGACAGGGAGGCAGGCAGGCAGACTAGCAAGCAGCCCATCTTCACTCGTCAGCAATATCTACTGCTGATTTACTTATTATCACTGTGGTTTTCAAAAGGGGACGACAGAAAAAGACGCCTACGATAAGAGACGATTGGGACAAGGCAAAAGGGGGCACTGCATGCTAACTTGTGCGTGTGTGTGTGTTGACAACAACTGCTGCTGCTGTCACAGCCACAACTGAAGATGAACAAAATCAGATTGAACCGAACAAAATTTGACATCCAGACACGACTGGGGTGTGTGTGTGTGTGTGTGTGTGACAGGCAGCGACAGAGAATTAAAACGTTTTGCCGGTTTGAGTAAACAAATGTCGACGCCTCGTCAAATCTTTGTTGATCAAGACCAAACTACTGCTAGCTGAAACTGAAAACAGCCAAGGGGAAACCTGTAAGTATTAACGAAGCGGCAGTGCTAGTGCTCTGTTTTTTGTCGTTGACCTCGTCGTCTTTGTCCTCAGTGCCTTCACTACACTGCCTGTCTTCGTTTTGGTGTTCCCCATAACCATTTGCTAGTTGAATGTCAGTTCTCTGGAAGGAACAAAATGCCAGCTCAATTGGTTAGACTTGCACTTTAGTTTTTATTCACTGCCAAAGCTGCTAATATATCACCATTGCCGTCGTTTTTGCTGCTGTTGCTGCTTCTGTTGCCTCCTCTCCTTCGTCTTCTCTCTGGTGGTGATGCTGCTGCTGTTGCACCCGTGACCTGACACCAATCATCCTACTGATGCCTCTTTCAATCACTCTAGTCAGCACTTTGCGGCAAACGTGCTAAAGAAAAGAGGAGGTACACTGTCAGTTAGGCAGTTGCTGCTGTTGTCTGCAGTGCACTTTCATCACCCACCTCACCACAAGCCGACACTTGACATTGCAGGGGTCAAGTCTGCACGCTGACACATGCTGTCACCCTCTTAAAAAAGTGTCCACAAGGAGTGCACCACCGCACACTGTCACCATCACCAATTTTTTTTGCAATCACTTTCTGTACTGAGCTCTGCTATGCAGGCGTCTGTTTTGCCTGTGTCTGCACTTATTTTTCCTTTTTTCAATGTACAGCATGTCTTATCCATTTAGCGGTTGCCTTGCTTTCTTCTTGTTCAGTGGTGCCGGCATTTGCTTGGCGTTCTGCAATGAGCCGCTGTAGCCGAATTGTTCAATTAGTGCTCATAGCGATTGCCAATTAACACACTATGTCGTCTGATTAGGCAAAAAACGACTCAAATTTCGCTTGTTTGGCATTTGCAGAAACGATAGCTCAATAAGGCTCAAATAGAGAAAATATTTTAGTGTTTTTTAGTTAAGCAGGCAGGCAGGCGAAATCTTGTTTTAGTTTTGTGTTCTCTGAATATCAGTTTTTAAATGTTAGCAGTATATTTTGTTTTAGTTAAAAAAAACTAACAATATACTTAGTTGCTTTAAAGTTACTGTTTTTTAAGTTTATAACATCAAGATCAAATAATTTTTTTTATGTTATTTTCTAATTGAATTTTTGTGTTTAAGCTTTTGTACACTGTAAACACCGACTGTACAATCTGAAGATACGGGTTGATTATCGATTCAAAAGGAAGATCATTCACTCCCCCGCGCAGTCCTTCCTCATTCGATCAAAGCAGTTGATTGTGGCAGAGTGATTTCAGACGTGTGACGCCGATCGAATGGAAGTGTTCAACATTTTTGGCAGCCTAACCCTAACTACTACTAATCGTCTGGTCGGAGGTGCCAATGCTGTTTGTTTGTCTTTAGGTTCCTCCTAAAAGGATACACAACTACTATTTAGTGATGCGACTGCCTTAATCGGCCTTCTTGATGGCCATCACTTGATGGCGCACACGATCGTTGCAGCTGATTAATCGGCCGAAAGCTGATTAGTTGCTGATCAGCCGACTCAAGCGCCAAAACACTGCCGCATCTCGTTGTCCCTGTACCGAGACTGCTAAACTCCATTTCACATTTTGCCCCTTTTTGCCCACCTTCACTACTTCTACATGATGTCCACTGCAATCTGACCTGGTCGTTGTAGAGCACTGTCTAGAAAGAGGAAGGACACTAGCAACGCTGCAGCCCAAAAGACTAGACTGTTTTGAGTAAAGTTTTGCCGTCAATATTGACACTAACAATAGTTGGTGATTTCTACTACACTCTAGTAATTGATAAGTTTTGTTCATACTGTTGACTAAGTTTTCTGTTGACTAAAATGATGAAAATATCAGTTTTGTTATTTTTTTGATACAACTTAAAGCATAAAATAATTAAAAAATTTTGAAACATTCAGAATAATGCGTTGTTTTTTGCGCTAGATTGTAATTCAATACATTTTTGACAAATTAAAACTTTATGGTTTTAGCCTTGCTGTAATTTTGTTACTTTTTATAAATTATGATGATTTTTATTGATATTTTTTGAGAAATTTTGTTTCGGTTTTTAACAAAGTGCAGTTTTATAAATATTAACAAAAAACTTAGATAAAACTTGTAAACTATTACAATATAAAACAAACAAAAATAATTAAATTGAATTTAGTAATTTTTAATGTCAAACCTATTTTTAATTTACCATACACATTTTTAATTTCAACTTGCTGAACTTGACCTTACAAACAAGAAATAAGTTTTAAAAACGTCAATGCAACAGCATTCTATGTTACAATCAATATCTTAACAAAAAGTACAAATTACAAAAGAAGTTTTTGTTCTACGTTTGTCAGTTAACTCATGACTTAAAAGGAAGCACATGACATTGATCAAATAAAATTGTTTTTATATGACACTTTTCTGTTGTTTTCAGAAAAACCATTTGAAGATCAAATTGTAAATTTTTACCACTAAACATATTCTCATGCAAGAACCCAACATAATCAATTGACAGGCAGTCCGTTGGCCCGGAAACGGACAATGCACTATTAAAAGTATACGGTTAAAAAAGGTTTTTTTGTACATTTACTTGTTTGATAGTCGATCTTTAAAATTGTCGACTTTTAAAATGCTAGCAAATTTTTTACTGTTTGGTTGTGCACCTGCTCAAATAAATCGATTAGTGCAATTTCACCAGTTTTAACCGCAAATGTTTGTTTCTTTTTCAAATACTGGTATTTTAAAATTGACAAAACTTATTACCATAGCAACAAACGCAATTGAATAAAATTCTAAACATTTATTTGAAAGGGTTCAATGCTAAATTTTAATTTTAAACAAATTTTGTTTAGATTTTTAAAGTATTGAAAATTTAAAGTATTGAAAATTTAAAGTATTAGTAAAATTTATATTAAAAACAAAGTTTAAATTGAATGGTAAGTTAAATTTGACTTGGAATTGAGATTTTCATGAAATAATTTTTAATTTGATGAAGATTTGTCAATAAAATTTTGTTGTAAAAAGTCTACCAAAAAAGTTGTTTTGTTTTGGTTACCGGCGTGCAGTTACAAGCAAACCGGCAACAAAATCGATTGGATCAATTGTTGCTTGACAACGAATTCAGGTAAGTCATACCAGTGTCTATTGTCAACCAACTTAAAACAGAAAACCATTTTCCGGAAAGTCTTTTTGTGCGCAGTCATTTGTCAGCAAGATCTCGTCATTGGCAGTCGCATAGTTGAAACCGTTGCGGTTTTTAAAAGTCTGTCTTTCTTAAACTTGGGCTCTGCCACCAAGTGGCAGTTTCCCTTTATTGCTGCCAACAACAAAGCATAATATCACTTGTCAATTGCTCATCTTGTTTAAAAATGCTACTAAAAGTAAGTTCGTTTTGGTAACTACTTTTAGGTTTTAAAAGAACGCTTTTGCAGATGCCTTCATCACGCCTTCTACCACTGAGCTCCTTTTTGGTGCTCTCCGTTCTGCTGTGGCCATCGCCCGGCAGCCTAACTGAGGCTCGTTGCGGCTATCCCGAGCTGCCGGACAGTGCCCAGCTGGTGTCGAGCCACTTTGAAGAGGTGGGCTACTTCGCCGAGGGTCAAAAGGTAAAGGTCATCTGCGAGAATGGCCTCATCGGTCATGAGCGCTCGGAGGCGGAGATGCTGGCCAACTCGATGGGGAACTTTGAGTCGCCTACTAAATCAAACTACAGCGACGACGCTCCAGTAGAGAACTACATGGCCGTCGATTCGGCGGACCTGATCGTCTGCCAGAACTCGCACTGGAACTCCAGCGGCCTGCGATGTCTGCACCGCGTCGAGCTGGACGCGCGCAATGTTCAGGTGCAGTGGAAGAGCGGCGTGCAGGCGGTGCCCAGTCTGCACACTCTCGTCGACCGAAACGCCCACACCTGTCTGGACATTGACCTCGACTCGGAGCACCTGAACGCAAAGAAGGGGCAGCAGCCGGAAACGGTGCTCTTCAGCATTCGCCTGGACGGAAAGCAGGCGGGCCGCCGCCTGCCTCGCGTTGTGCTGATGATGAAGCAGAGCGGAAGAGACGCCGAGCAGATGACCGCCGGCCACTCCAACGTCACCCTCCTCGAGGACCTGATCATGGACCTAAATTCGGTGGCCAACTTCTCTGCCGAGCCAGTGGATAACGGCGGCGGCAGTGACAGCGGCGTCGAGGTGGAGGAGGCGAAGCGTTTTCTCGACTTTGTCTACGAAACAGAGTTCACCGCCGGCGCCGAGGCGCTCAACTACAGCGGTCCGGTGAAGATGATGGTCCTGGGCGAGGACGACGCCTCTGACCGCCGTCACAAGGTCTTTCGCGTGGGCCGGCAGCACGAAGTGCGCATCTCCGTGTCGCTGGGCTCGACGGCCACCACTGGTAGCAGTAGTGCTAAGCAGTCAAGTTTGGAGTGCTTTTTCAACGAGGACGCCGCCATTACCGTGGAGCGCAACGTCTCCACGGAGCTGCTGGTTTTTGACTGTCAGTCGCCGGCTGCAGCTAATCAGAGCTCCGATCTAATTTGGGTTCGTCTAGACATTGCCCAGCTGGTGACTGGAGACAACAGCAGCAACAGCAATGAAACCAGTGTCAGTCAGTCAGGCAATAGCTCTACTACTACCGAAACCACTTCCGTTTCAGCCCGATCTCATCTCATTCAACTGTGTGGAGTGGAGGCCTTCGGCGTGGTGGAGAGCGCCAGCTGCGGCAAGCCCTACGTGCCCATCTACGGCATCGTCACGAAGACCAAGGACAGCAGCAGCAGCAACACTGGTGGTGAACTGGTCACCGCCGAGTACGGCTGCATGTCCGGCTACCGAGCCATCAACCTGACGGTGGAGGAGCAGCGCCAGTTTGCCAACACCCCACTGGCTGCCACTTTGCAAAGCCAAAATGGCGACAGTGTGGGGGGTGGTCCTGTCAGTGCTGGCAACCAACTGCTGACCCTGCGCCGCCGCTGCGACCCCCTCACCCACCAGTGGTCGCCCTCGGTGGAGGACATCTACTGCGAACCGGTGGTCAGCTGTCGCCAGGCGCCACCCATTGGTGACGCCCGCAAGTTCTACTTTGAGTACGGCAAGCTGGACAACCTGAAGCGGGCCATCGGCGGCCGATCGACGGCCACCCTCCGCTGCCTCCAGGTGACCGACTTTGTGGTGCCCTTCACGCTCTTCTCCTGCGACCCCAGCGGACAGTGGATCAAGCTGACGGGCAACAAGGGCAACAACAGCGCCGGTACTGACCCACTGCCCAGCTGCCGCAGCATGCTGCTGGGCCGAAGCAGTCGTCGCGGCCGACCCAGTCACTTCCACCACCACTACTACCACTACTACCAGAACGGCGAGACGCCCGCCAATCGCACGTCGATCATCATCTTCGGCCGACAGATCAACGACAACAAGTACCTGATCTACTACGGCGCCGCCGGCCTCTTCCTCCTCTTCGGCGGCTCCTTTATCATTCTCTTCCACGTCCGCCGCATGGCCAAGAAGATCAGCCGCCAGATGCGCGAGCGCTCGTACATGGCCGCCGACAAGGGCGTCGCCGATCATTTCCTTCCAGTTGGTGGCAACGGCATGGACAGTGGCAACCTCCCACCTTACTACAACAACTCCGCCAATGACGCTTTCTACGAGGGCGGAGGAGGTGGAGGGGCCACTATGTTCAGCAATGACCTCCCACCGCCAGCCACTCCCATCTCTATGCCCACCTCTGGCCTGGAGAAGAGCGACTACAAGGACAAGAACAATCTGTCCTCCAACTTTGACTCAATTAAGTTTTAAGTTTAAAGGAGTTATGGACTGGGAACACGCCCAACGCAAACGGCAAACACTAAGTGAGGATCCATTGACATCAAATTACCGAACGTTATTATTTCATATACCTATCAATATTATTATTTATCTATTTTGCTGTTAAATGATGAACGCAAATCTCTTCATAGATATTGGTCAGAAAACCGTAAAAACAAAGCACTGTTGAGCACCTGGCACTGTTCTGCACTACTTGTAGTAAAAGCACCTTAGCCTTGCCACTACACTAACAAAGCACTTGGTACACATAAAAAACGAAAAATCTTAAATACTAATGTTAATCAACTTGTAGTGCTCAGTTTAACCAATAAAGTAACCTAATTAGTTTACCAAAAACCGGGCTGATGAAGCCAACGTTAATAATTGATTGTAGCGATCAATTACTTTTTAAATGTAAAACAAACAATTTGAGAAAAAGGATTAGATAAAAAATTACTTCAGTTATTTTGTTTTATTTAGACCATCACCAACCTCAGTGTACCACCATTTTTCCAATTTTCTGTAACCATTGTGGTTCAGTTTTACTTTTCAATGTTTCATTCAGTGCATATTTGCAAGTTAAGAGCATATTCTTGCGCTAATTGGGACACCTTTCAAACACAACGATGCACCAATTCGGATGCTAAACTTGGCTGACAAAAACACACGCGACTGGAGTTCGTTTTTTTGCCACCTTTGAAAAATATCCGTTTTGCAAATAAAAATTAAGTTTAAAGATGTTTCTATTGTTGTACCGTTGATAATTAAAAATAATAAACTAAACAAGTTTCTATGAAACCAAAATATTCAAGTAGCAGTAAGTTTATGTACTCAATTTATTTAAAAGTATTGTGCAATGTTAAAGATTATCATTAAACATCAGTAGGCAGCGGCAATCTTGTTTGTCACGGCAACACAATTAAACAGATTTATCTTAAAACTATTTGTAAAAGATACTAGTGAGAATTATATTTGCATTGCCTCATAATCAATTTTCTGTTAATTCTAGTGTCAACGTGGTGTGCACAGAAACACAATTTTTTTATTTTTATTATCTTTTGTCAATTTTATTGTTGACAAAATGAAAAATTCAGAAATTCAATATCAGCCACTATTGACTGATGATCACAAGCAGATAAATAACAACAAAATTAAGGTTCAAATTAGCAAACACCAACATTCATTTTCAAAATTTACAAAAAAATTGTTTACTTTTCAATGCTGTTCAAAACTGGCATTCGTTTTTGTGATTGTTGTATTTGTTGCACTTTACTTTTTGACAACACTTGAAATATCTTTTGCCAGCACCAAAAGACAATGGAAAAAACCGTTTTTTCATGATTCTCAATTATCTTCACAATCAACTCTTTTAAAACAAAACGTTGAATTGCAAGAAAAACTACTTAAACCATTAAGTGAATTAGTTGATAAACTAAGTAAATCTGTTAACAAATTAGATCAAAACACAGACAAAAACTTGTCATCAATTTTACCTGCACGTGTGCAATTAAATGATTTTCAAACGATGGAACTAGTTGAAAATGAATCCAACCTGCCAGCTACTTATTGGAACCGTTGGAGTAAACCCAGATTTGGTAAACAAAGCCTCAAAAAAGATGCAAAATATTGCCCAAGTGTAAACTTGAGTCCTCCACATGAGGTAATGTTGCAAAAATTAAATTAAATTTTGTTAAATAGTTTGTTTGTTTTGACTTTTAGACAAGAATGAACAATCTTTACTGGCAAGTCACTGAATCAAAAGAACCGGCTATTAAACTGTATCTTTATAATGCATATTACGACAACCGGATTTGGGGCAAACCAGTAGTTAAGATCATTACGACAACTGATCAACAAGTTGAAGTAGAAACCAGAAAATGGTGGTAGGTAAACAAAATTCAAATTAAATTACTTGGTAATAAAAGCACGTTACAGGTGTTTGCTGTGGTTTGATGATTTTAAATCACCTGTATTATCAAAGGTACTACTTTGTTTTCAAAATATATTATTTTTAATTAAAATTTAAGATAACAGATTTTTACACTGTTTTCCCTGAATATTGGAATTTTGGAGTTGCTAAAGGTTTGTTTGTTAATGTAAAAAATTAAAAAATGTTAAATAAAGATATTTTAGGAGTTTATGGCCCACAAGTGGCAACTTGTGAAATTCCATCTAGTTATATTAACCAAGTTCCTCAAGCAATTTCTATTCAAGCAACAGCTGAATGTTCTAAAATGAACCCACATCCTGACAATGCCTTACGAGTAATTTACAATACGCGGAAAACGGGCAAAATGAGCAAACCAAGCATAGGAATATGTGTGCAAGCTTTTCGGTTTGGTAAGTAAATAGTTTTGTATTTTATTTGTGTTATAAACCACAGTTTTACAGGCACATATGACGTTAGTGTCCGATTAGTGGAATGGCTTGAAATGGTTAAATTAATGGGTGCAGACCAGGTTTACTTTTATGTGTATGGTGCGACGCCAAATATGCTTAAAGTATTAAAATATTATTCAGAAAAAGAGGTATATGTGGCAATACCAGTACTTTTAAGCAATATATAATTTTATAATCTAGAAATTTGTTAATTGGCGCCCACTAACACTTCCCGGAGAAAACCAACCAAATGTTAAAAGTTTGTACAATTTTTATTTTAACAAAGTAAGTTGTCAAATTTTTAAACAAATTTATTAGCATTAGTTTTTATTTTTAGATTGGTGGCAAATTTTGGCCTCAAGAGCTGCTAGAGCTCAATGATTGCTTGTATCGAAACTTGTACACACACGACTATGTTGCCATTTTTGACATTGATGAAATGATCATGCCTCAAACAGTTGACAATTGGCACCAGTTGCTGGAAAATGTGCAGGTATGGGTTTGATTATGTTGGAACTTTCAAATGCTTAACAAACAACAATTTACAGCAAAAGCTTTCAAATAAAGACAAAAAAGAAAAAGCATATTTTGTTAACAGACATGCGTAAGAATGAAAACAAAATGTTGAACAAAAATTAACAACAATTAATTAGATATGTCTACGAAATGTTTGAACAAACTGAAATGATGCCTGGAAAAACTGCAATACCAAATTACTTGTACATGCAGCGTCATGTGAACCGAGCCGAGTTGTTGGCAGATGGAGTGAACATTAAATGTTTTCATCGTACAGATAAAGTGGTAAAGTAATTTTGTTTTTGTAAAACTGTTTTTACATTGATGATTGTTGTTACAATACCCTATCAGTTTGCAGTTCACAATCACTATCCAATGAGATGCATCAACACCACTGGACACCACAGCTGCAATGGAATGACAATTGATCCAAAAATGTCTATACTAATGCACTACAGAAGGTAACATTCACACATCTTAAGCTACATTTAGATAAAACAGTATTTGTATTGTATCAGAAATCGTTCCCCACCTGAAAAATGCCCCACACCAAATGATCTCATAAAGTGTTCGGTAAAGGATACTACCGCCTGGAGGTGGTTTGATAAAATTTCAAACAATGTTAAAGAAAAACTGAAAACTATTTTTCAATAAATCATTTATTGTTTAAATGCACATCGCCAACAATTGGCAAACTAGTGTTTTCGCTTAAACCACGGCAGCACTTCAAGAGGCGCCGACACTTTAATTTCTGCCGGGCCGGTGAAGCTCTTTCCACTGGCGTCCAGCCAGGTTCCCGAAGGCAGGTACACCTGTCGTTCTACTTGTCCCTTCTCCAGGACGGGCGCCACCACAATGTCTTCGCCCAGCATGTACTGGTCGCCTATCTTGAAAGTCCGGTGATCATCTGGCTCTGCGTACCACTGAACAAAAAGGGTAACACTGAATGTTAGACAAAGAAAATCATACACAACCCATTATAACAAAGCTTACCATCGGTCTAATGATTGGTGTTCCGTGACTGATCGCCTCCTTTGCCAGCTGAATAATTGTGTCCGCGTGTTCAACATGCAAATCGACAAACTTTTTGGTGATGTTGACAGTAGAGGCTTTGTAGGCCCAGGGTGGAATGGAGAACTGCAGCGACGGAAGGAAGGCATTTGCCTGCACCCACCTAATGTACAGCTCCTCATCAGGTTTAGGGCCGTACGCATTGCCGCCAATCATGTCAGGCAAGTTGAAGTGATAACCGGCAAGGGACATCATCAACGAGGTAGTGACCAAGGTTTGCAGGCCGTTGTCAATGCTCCAACGAGAACCTTTGTCCAACATTCGCACATAGATGGGCAGCTAAGTCAATATACCAAATTGGTGAGTGATTCAAACAAACTAAAAAGTATTTCAGTTTACCTGTTGTGATTTATAGGCCGTTCTCACTTCAATCATACCTCCTAAATTGGAGCACGTTTGCACGTATCGTTGAGTCATCAAGTTCGGAAACAGCTGCACCTGTGGGTCTTTGACGTGAAACTTCTTTCCATACCAGTTCAGCTCGCCGGCGTCAAACTTATACGCATCCAAACCGGTGTCTTTTTTTAGTTTTTCCAGCCGATCAACGAACCATTTTGCCGAATGAACATCAGAAAAGTCAACTGCTCCACCTGATCCATCCCACCAGTCCACCTTGAGCGGATGTCCGTTGGCGTCTTTAATGAAGTGATTTTTATTGGCTTCATAGGCAACTGAATCATGATTCACAAAGGGATACACCCAAGCGGTAACACGAAAGCCTAATCCATGCAACTCTGAAATAAGCTTTTTGGGGTCAGGAAACTTGTTATGGTCAAAAGAAAAATCGCCGTATTTGTGCTCCCAGAAATCGTCAATTTCAATTTGAGAGTTTGGAAAGCCATGTTTCTTAATTTGTGTAGCAAAATCCAATACCTTGTGTTCATTAATGTTTTTCTTATACTCAGCCCAAGTTGACCAGATTGGATAGCGGATAACTCTTTCATCAGGTAAGTGAGTCGGGTGAGCAAGTTTAGCGTTTGATTTTGAGTTTGGATCAGTAAAAGATTTAGTGACATCTCGAATGTTTTTTCCCACTTTAACTGTAAACTGTATGTCAAAGTAGCCGCTAGGATATTTGTTCAACTTTGGATACGGATCATCATGTGAAACAGAAACGCAAAAAATAGGGTCTCCGTTATTAGAGTCACGCCTCAAAAACCACGGATGGTGCTCATTAAGCATCACAGCAAAACCATCAGAGTTGATGAACAAGTGCTCAATGATGCCGCCAAAATCATAGTGAAAAAAGTCGGCTGTTGTAAACGACTTGCCTCTGCCCACATGTTTGCTCGTGTCCATTGGCCAGTGTTGCTTTTGCTCTTCATATGTGCTAAACCTAGGGAATTGGGTAAAAAAAGGTTTAAGTTTAAAAACAAAAATCATACTTGACTTACCAGCTTGCTTTGTTATGGCCATAGTGAAAACAAACTTCATGCTCCAAACTTGGTCCGGCATTCATCCAGGTAATTTCATACTCACTAATGTCTGCATCATGAGTGTTTATGTGTCGAATTTCAATAATTTTATGATCACTCAGTTCAACGCGTGTTTTATCAGTTGCATTTTCCGGTTTGACACTGACAACTTGAGCCCCGTTGATACTGAAACGCAGCACAGAGTGAGCCCGATGTTTATTTGTCAAATCAAAAACGTTTTTGTGTATACTCCATTCTTTGTCGACTGCAGACAGAGTAACACTTATAAAAGTGGCAAACACTGCCAAAAATTTCAGTTTTGAAAAATGCATTTTCGTTTAAAAACAACAAAAGTTGTTTTGTTTGATTTAGACAAATTGAGGTTTTTATGTGTTTTAATGTTGTCTAAAACAATTATTTTATCATTTTTACTGATTAGATAAATTTATTTTCTAACTATTAATTTGTGAGTATTTTTAAAAAACGCTAAGTAATTTAAAATTTTAAAAAAATTTGTGTTTAAAACGCTTACTGCCAATCTACAAAATGTTAATTATTTTAAATCCGGTTTTGGCATTTATCAATATTAAACTGATTTTAATTTTTGCGTTGTATTTTTTTATTGAGAAACAATCTAAAAATTTAATAAAACAATACATTGTACACTTGTACACTTTACCTTGACATATATTAAACATTTTTAAAAAACAAAAAACAGTAATCCCTTAACAACAATTAAATTTTGTGTAATTTAAATGCAATGCATGTATAGAAAAAACTAGTATTTTACAAATATTTTTTCAAAATTAGTAACATTTTATTTATGAAAATGAAACTTATAATGTTTTTAAAAGTATTTTATAGTTTGATTATTTGCTCGTCAATAGTCCGAGCATTAGATGAACAGTCAGTTAAAAAAGGTAATGCAACCATTTTTAATATTGCGAAATCAGATGAGGACGAACCAAAAACCAACATTATTTCCATTCCAAATGAACATCGTGCTGGTGAAAACGTGAGCAAGAATCTTTTGCTAAAAATATCATTTCCAAACACTGAAATTTTAAAAGTGGAAAATGTAGCCACCACTGATATGTGGAGTTTAACCATGAAAGACAGTCCACTGTTAAACATTAGCGTGACCAACATTGGAAGCGACACTACCAAACACACACTGCACTGGCTTACTGGCCCAGATGAGAAAGGCAACAACAACAGAGAGGTGTGTTTTCTTTACGATCAAGACAAAGCGAGCTGGTATAACACCTACCAAAGTATTGATCCAAAATGGCCCATGAACACTAAACACGCTATGGCAAAGTACCCATTCAACAGTGTTTTCAACTGGAACTGGAATGATGCCACCGATGAGTTCTGCTGCAAACTGGAGCACATGTTTGTCAATACAAATGGATTTGGGGTGATACTCGATGAAACCTGTCCTTGGTTTATACGGCGCGATAAAGCAGGCCTATTGTGTTTTTCCGTCAATGATACCTATCCTTACAGTACTGCTTTTGGAGGCAAAAAAGATTCATCCCTAGACATACAGCTGCATATTTTTTCAGACAAAAACATTCGAACCGTTACCGATTACATTGTGCACACTTCTGGCTTAATTCCCAAACCTACTGAGATTCCTGATGAGCGTGAATTTAGGTATCCTAGTTGGATGACTTCTTCTCAAAAGGGACAACTTAACCAAACTGGTTTATTAGCTTTCGCAAATCAAATTGTAAAGAATGGATTTTCAAATAAGAGTGCCATCATTGTCGATAGCAAATGGGAAAGTGTTCAAGGTGATTTTAAATTTAACACTCATCTCTACGCAAATGCAGCAGACATGTTGCAAAAATTAAATAAACTGGGATTTTCGGTTAAACTGCAAATAAATGGTCAATATAACAGCGACTCAGAAATTGCAAAAAGACATTTTATAAAGGATTCACAGTCTGGAAAACCATTTTTACATTTTATAGACTTTTCAAATCCTGAATCAAGCAACTACTATAGACTCCAACTTGAACTTTTAATGGCAAATAATTACATTAACTCATTTTTAGTAAACTTAGCTTGGCCACTTGCAAACTTTAACGTTACTGATGCAACTGTGCAAAAACAACAAGCTTTACTTTTAACCAAGTATTTAGAAACGGTAAATTTTAAAAGCAGTACTAGCGATTCTTTTTTTGCATACAAAACACAACATTTAAAAACTTGGCTTCAGATGTATGAAAATAACAAAAACTTGACTGAAATGCTTAGCGAATTTGTGTCTGTTGTTTTGCCTTTGTCAATTGGCGGCTATTCGTTTATTTCTCCATACATGATTGGCGGTCCTAATCAAAACTCTAAACCATCAGAAGAAGTTTACATTCGTTGGGTTCAAGCGGCCGCTTTTATGCCTACAATGGTTTTTTATCACGCACCATGGGAAATTTCGGATAATGCTGTAAAAATAACCCACAAAATGCTTTTCTTGAGAGAACAAATTATTCCAGTTTTATTGAAATTTGCCAAAAAACGCATCACCGATGGCCAACCACTAATACGTCCAATGGTAAAGTTAATTTTAATTTATTTTTTAATTTAATAGTTTTTTTATGATAGTGGTACGACAATCCTGACGACAAACACACTTATAAAATAAGTGATCAGTTTATGATTGGAGATGAAATTCTGGTTGCGCCAGTGCTTCGTGAAACGGTTAAAAATGAAGTTGAAGTACGAAAAGTGTATTTGCCCAAGGGCGTTTGGCTTGATCCCTATGATAATGTTATCAACATGACAATAGGCAAAATTTATAATGCTCCTGCAGCTCTTAGTCAAGTACCATATTATAGAAAACAAATTTAAACTAACGTTAATAAGTTTTTTAAACTGTTCTGATGGCATTGAAACAAGTCAAGCATGATTTTATAAAAACTTATTAAACATAATTGTTACATGAAAATAAAATAAAGTAAAATAAATAAAAATTAGTTATCGATAAACAAATTGTTTTATCATTTTAAGTTGGCTAAATGTCAAGTTATGCATTATTTGATAAAATCTAAATCCTGTTGTTGTCCAAATAAATGCTTGAACAAATAACACTATTAGCAAGGTTTTACAACATGATTTTGTTTGTTTTTAATTTTTTGGCAATATTTTGCTTCACATTTATACAATGGTAAAAAACAATAAATTTTAAATGTTTTGTACTAACACTTTTTGTTTTAAAGTGAAAAAATATTTGATGTTACTCACTATGGAGCATCATTAGATGCATCTCAATCATCTTCTAATGCTGTTGAAAAAGCAATAGCAGCTGCAGTTTCTGCAGGAGGAGGCACTGTTCATTTTCCTTTTGGACACTATTCACTTTCTGGGCCTATTCACCTAAAAAGTCATTTACATTTGCAATTTGCCAATGGCACAACTGTCAAATTTAGTGACAACTTTGACCATTACTTGCCAATGATTCCGATTGTCAAGTCTGGTTTGCAAGTGCTTAATTTTTCTCCCTTAATTTACGGTTTTAACGTGACAGACGTAAAACTCTCTGGAAAAGCCGTACTTGATGGTTCAGGTCAAAAGTGGTGGACTTTTTTCAATCAGCTTAGAGAAGAACACTCAAAAACAGGACATTGGAATAAAAGTTCAAAGTGGACAAAAGAATTTTTGTCTAAAAACGCCCTTTTGCTTTCAAAACATCATTCGTTCTCTGAACCTGGTTTTTATCGGCCAGCATTTTTTAATCTAATTTACTCCAGTCACATCACTGTTAGCGATTTGACCTTCATCAACAGTCCCTGGTTTACTGTGGCGCCTTATCGTTCTGAGTACGTCACAATTGATCACGTCACAGTTAAGAATCCCAGCAACGCCCCCAACACTGATGGCATTCACCCTGAAGCCTGTCACCATGTGGTGATCAGCAACTGTTTTGTCAGCACTGGAGATGACGGCATTGTCATAACATCGGAAACGGACAAAAATGTGAGCAAACGTAAACTGAAACAGTGTTTCAATGTAATTAACAACACTTTTATGCTAACAGACAAATGCCAAATACTCCTCGGAGAACATAACAGTCAATCATTGCACTGTACATTCAGGACATGGAGGAATCGTCATTGGAAGTGCTATATCTGGCGACGTTCGTGACATTCACGCACACAACCTTCACTTTGAAGGCACCCTGAGGGGAGTGCGCCTCAAGTCGACTCGTGATCATGGCGGAATAGTGGAAAACATTTACATTAAAGACATTACAATGAAAAATATTTCTGATGAGGGAATAACTATCAGTGCTTTTTATGATGTTAAAAACTTTGATCCACACAACATTCCAAGCAAAACTTTTGACGCCTCTAAAACGCCAACTTTTAGAAATATTCATTTGACAAATGTTACAGGCGATTCTAAACTAGGATTGCAAATTGTTGGTCTACCTGAAAAACATTTTGACAAAATTGAACTAAAACAAGTGCATCTAGTTGCTAAAAAAGAAGAAATAATTGTCAACGCCGATTATGTGTTAAAAGAAAACTTTATTTATAAAATTGATAAACATCTTCATGACAATTAAACAGTTTAAAAATGTTTTTATTTTACCCTTATTGTAAAATTTAAAAAAAACTGTTTTTATTATTTTATTTATAAAAATTAAAACATATAAAGTTTTATCATTTTAATTTATTTAAAAAATAACAATTTTGTTTGTTACAAAACATTGCGTTTTTTATTATTAAAGAAAAATGCAAACAGTTTACTATAAGTATTGTACATCAAGGTCAATTGTAAATAAACTTTAATTGCACTTTAGTATAGCGTAGTCTAAAAATAGAAGCTAGATTTAAGTAGATAACTTATTTCAATGTTATTGCACATTAAAAAACTAGGGTTTGGATGCTGACATTAGTAAAGCTAAATCAGCAGCTGCATACATAACAACATTTTTGAGTAGTGCGCCGCTGATTTAGCCAGTTGCAATACCCATTGGCTTAACCTTGAATTGGGTATATAAATATCAACAAGTTTTGTTGTTTTTATTTTTAACTAAAGTGCAAAAATGTGGGTGTTAGAGTGCAAGTATTGGTGTTTGGGAATTGTAACTATTGGGATTCTACTCTTTTTGTAAGTGACTCAAAATGATTTACAAAATTTTAATAGTGTTTTTCTTGTAGATACATTAAACGTCATTTTACCTATTGGCAACGACGAGGAGTACCAGTGCATTCTGTTAAATTTGAAAAAATTGAATTTTATCGAAAACCACTTGAATGGATGGCAGAATGTGGCCAACTGTTTGGCTCATACTTTTTTATTCGTCCGGCGCTAGTGGTAGCCGATCCCGAGTTGTTAAAGCAAATACTGATTAAAGATTTCCATCACTTTACAAATCGCTACCAGTTGAGTGGTCATCATGAATTGTGGAACAAAAATCTTTTTTCTGCCAATGACAAAACCTGGAAACGACTAAGAATAATAACAAGTCCAAGTTTTTCTTCAGGAAAGCTGAAGTCAATGCATTTCATTATGAACCAAGCAGTGACCAACTTAAGCAGTCATTTAAGTCGTTTATGTTTAAATACATCGGCAGAAATTAATCCAAAAAAAATTATGTCTGCTTTTACTATTGACGTTATAGCAAGTACTTCTTTTGCAACCCAAACAAATGCACATGAAAATGAAAACAATCCGTTTCTTGTTAATGGAAGAAAGTTAATGCAATTTAGCCCATTGCGTTTGTTAAGTATTGTATTTTTACCCTCGTGGCTTTTGCGTTTTATGGGCATTGAAACAATGTTTCCCCCAGAGCCTTTTAACTTTTTTGCTAACCTCAGTCGTCACATTGTCAAACAACGAAAAAGTAAACATTCAAAACCTAAACATGATTTAGTACAACTTCTAATAGACGCGAGTGTAGATCAAAACGATATTGAAAATACCAACTATAAAACAATGACAATCACTGAAGATAAAGAACAAGTGAATTTAAACAACAAACCGCCAGAAACAGCAAAAAAATTAACTGACGTTGAAATTGAAAGTAACTGCGTTTTTTTCTTTATAGCTGGCTTTGAAACAACAGCAAGGTAAACAAGTTAACGCTGTTTTTAAAATATACTAAATGCAATTTTAATTTTTAGTACGGCTACACACGCTTTATTTGAATTGGCTAAAAATGCGCACATTCAAAAACAACTTTATCAAGAGCTAGGAAGTTTTCTTTCAAAGTTTGAAGATGAAAATGAAAATGAATATTTTGAGACGGTCATGAATCAGTTGCCTTATCTTGATGCATTCCTTAAAGAAACTTTGCGCAAATACCCACCAATATTGTTTATGGCAAGAATTTGCAACACCGACAATTATCGACTAGGCAATGTTGTGCTTGAAAAAGGCCAAGTCGTTAACATTATTCCAACGTTGTTTCACCTTAACGCAGATTACTATAAGGACCCGTTCACATTTGATCCGTCGCGATTCATGCCAGAAAATAAACATTTACTAGTGCCGTACACTTACCTCCCATTTTCACTTGGACCTCGCAACTGTGTGGCTATGCGATTTGCTTACCAAGAACTTAAACTTTGTTTTGCATCTTTAGTGCGCAAATTTAAGTTTGAAAACACTTTGACCACTCCTGATGAGTTAATTGTTAAAAAAGGCATTGGCATTTTACAAACAGAACCCTTTTCTATAAAAGTCAGTAAACGATAAAAACATGTTACAAATAAAAACCCAACAACAAAATTGTTTTTTAAATTTAATAATAAAGTTTATAACATTTAATCAGTTAAATCTGTAAAATCAGAATCATTGTTTTGTTCATCTTCTGCTCGCAATCTTTCAGTTAAGTGTTCGAAAATCCTTTGTACAAGTTGTTGTCGCTCTTCTTCATTGAGCTCATCTTTTTTCGGTTTAACTATCCTTGGCCCTAATTTATCTTTGTGTTCATTAAAAATCATTTGTTTAAGGATCGGATTTCTTACAAGTCTTGTGTGAATATAATACAAATCTGACACTTGCCTGCAAATTGGGCAATCGCCGTAGCCGTTTTCATACCATTTTTCAATGCATTTGGGATGATAAAAATGACAACAATTTTCTAAAAGAGCAATCTTTTTGTTTTTAAAATTTTCAAGACAAATTGAACAGTTTTCAGAATTATCATCATCGTTAGAATCTGGTTCTATTTCTTCAAAAGGTTCATTATCTTCTTCTACGTCAACATTTGGTTGCAAAAAATTGTAAATAAACGTAAGCAGCAACGGTAAAATTTTTCGTAAAAAAGCAATTATTAGAAAACAAATAACAAAACGTTCATATTTAGTCAAAAAACTTGCAAAATTATAGTTGTTTAAAAACTTTAGTACACGTCGTCGAGTTTTTGCGTTAAAAAAGTATCGACAAACACTTGTCAAAATTTGCTCAAAATTGCTTTGGCAATTGTACTGATTGGAACAAGAATGCATTTTTAGGTAAAATGCGTCTTAAATTTGCACAAAAATTAAATTTGTTTCATTTTTATATATTTAAATTGGCGTTGCATTTATCACCTTAGTAACAAAAACTGATAAAAATAACCAAGAAAATTGCACTAATTTTAATTTAGTAAGGATATTTGTCAAGTTTAGCCGTTCCAGTTGTTTTGTTTACGTTTATAAATTTTAAAACTATTTTTACATGTACTTTTTTATTGTAGTACTTGTAAATTAAATAAAATTTTTTAATGTGCACTAAATATCAACGACTGTACACGTTTGTTTTTGTTTTTTAACAATTGTGAGTAAAAACCAACTGTTTTTTAAATTACAAACTGTTTGAAACATTAACAAATTAGTTTATTTATAAAATTTATTCTTTTGTTTGTAGCAAAATGATGCAATAATTAAGAATAAATAAAGCTAATGCAACAACAAAATTTTGATCTAAACATTTCATATTAAAAATTTTTAAATTGAAATATTTTTTATAACAAAGAAGTTCGGAATAAACAATACTATGATGCATGTTTTTTTGTGACAAACACAATTTACGTTTTGAAATTTTTGTTAGAACATTTCGAGTATAATTAGGAAAACAAACAATATAAAGTTGATATATGAAAATTAAAACTACAAAAGTAAAAATGCCGTACTCTTTGTCTGTGGACAGTAATATTGTGCATACGATGCTATTGGCAGTATTAGAAAAAGTAAAAAGCAACAGTGGAACAGACAAAAAAGTGTTAATTTGATTATTTAAATCAGAATAAATTTTTAATTTGTTGCAAATTTCTGATGACTTGTAATGATGACAGTTTTGAGAAATGTCTATAACCGATTTTAGCAAACAATGATGAACAAAATGACAACAAGTTAGTGGCAAAATATGAGTAAGAAACTGTATGTACATTGCCAGCCAGTTAATCAAAGAGCAAATGGGTTGGTTTAAAAAACGTCCAAACTGAATATACTTGAAGCATAAACTGCCGTAGCCGATTGCAAAAAGGCTGTGCACAAAAATATAATAAACAACAGTAACTTCTTTTTGATTGTTTACATGTTTAATTGCCATACAGCCTAATTTGTCAAGAAATTTAATAATTTGCTGTCCAAAAATGTGAAAGTAAAATACGGTTGTCAAACAGGATATTGGATAACTAAAAGTGGCTTCAAACTGATCAAAAGTTTTGACTAGTGGTTTGCCAGCATATGTGACGGATTCACCAACAGTTACTAAAAATGGATCTCCAAATGAAAAAGCGTAAACGACAAAGCTAATAATGATCAGTTTCCAAACAATAATGAAATACTTTTGAAAATTAGTCAATTTAGCATCATGTATGTGCAAAATAGCAAAAATAATTAAATAAATTGCTGTCCAGCGAACAATTAATGTTTTTATTTTTGTTGGCATTTTTAAAATGATTCATTGTGCGTTAAAATATAAATAAATTCATATGTGCTGTAGCTAAATTTTAGTAGTTTGTTTTTTGTTATTTATAAAACTAGGGGAACTCCAGGTGTTCACCAGTAGTTGTTGGCTGGAGCGAGTAGGA
>JAALOO010000699.1_pt1 | contig 28301 bp, 29 predicted proteins | sample 7257641 | NCBI WGS metagenome assembly JAALOO01 (sample SAMN14085613, study PRJNA598686) | mite metagenome | biome: ENVO:01001000; feature: ENVO:01001002; material: ENVO:01001226; isolation source: single female mite from University of Michigan culture on fish food culture... ...
ATTGGAGGTGACACAGGCAAAAGTGTGATTGCAGCACTGGGCACACTCAAGGTCATGGGCCTCGATGAGGAGTTCAATGAAGGCCGACAGTGGCTGGCTAGTGGCAACAACTGGAAGTTTGAGTCACTTCCGAACCAGGCCTTTTTCGATGAAGTCTCAGAGTACCTGGGAGGCCTTCTCTCTGCGTATGCTCTCAGTGGTGAGCAAGTTTTCCTCGACAAGGCAACGGAAATAGTCGATGCGATTGGACCAGTGTACAAAACTTCAACTGGACTTCCCATGGAAAGATTTGACCCAAAGACGAAAACCGCTGAGTTCACCAGTCCTCCTCTGTCTACTGTTGGCGGCACCTTTCTAGAGTTTATCTACTACGCCAAGGTAGCTAATAAGCCAGATGTAAAGAGACGCGTCCATCAAATCCGAAACTACCTGAAGGCACACCGGTCAGGGCAAGGCCTTTACGGTGTGTCGGTGGATGTGAACGCCAAGGCCAATGAAGATCCCTTTCAGTCCACCTACCGAGGCGTTGACTGGAACACCAATGACTTCTACCGAGCGCTGCTGCTCTCTGCCATTCAGAACACCAGCGACACTGAAGGCCTGCAGATGTACAAGGAGGCAATGGAGGCACTGCTTGAGACGAAGTACATCTATCAGAACAACCAGGGCACGGTGATCATTCACTACACCAACAGCAAACAGTACCTGGCCCACGAGTTCAACAACTACTACTACAACTGCCACCTGGGCGGACTGATGGCACTGGGCGCGCAGACGCTGAAAAAGACCAACAACAACTCGGTGGACACGGCCAATCGACAGCAGCAGTTGGGCGTGCAGATTGCCGAGGACTGCCATGAGGCTTCCAAGCGGACTGTCACTAAGCTAGGGCCTCTGCAGTACATGGCCCAAACCTACCTGCCCTCCCACACCAAGCACTACCGATTAACGTAAGGCACTTGTGCGGTGTTTCTCAGTTTACCAGGTACCCCCCTTCTTTCTTAACCCAATTAGGCCTGACTTTGCCGAAACCAACTTTGTGCTGTGGCGACTGACCGGCGATACCAAGTACCGAGAACGTTCCTGGGAAATGGTGCAGGCCATCAAGCGACACGCAAAGACTGCCAGCGGTGGATTCGCCGAGATCAGCGACGTGACCAGGGAGGGCAGCCAGGGAAACCGCCAACCGCCCATATTCCTCAGCGGAACGCTCAAGTTTCTCTATCTGACCTTTTCCGGTCCGGAAACCTTGCCGCTGAACCAGTGGGTCTTCAACAGTGTTGGCCACGCATTTCCCGTCTTGACAAACTAGAGCAGTTGTTGTAGTTCGAAATTCTGTCTCAAAGGCGAGCGAAATAAAAAACAATGAAAACATTGCCTTAGTACATCACTTTTCAATTGTGTGTGTTTGTGTTTGTGTTTGTGTTTGAGATTGTGATTGTACCCTAACAACCAACCGAAATGACGGACGCCCTCAGTCGGCGTGGCTACAGCGGCTTCCAGCGCATCGACTCCGGCGGACAAGCGAACGTGTACAAGAGCGTGAAGAACGGCCGCGACTACGCCATTAAAGTGGTGCATATCGAAGATCCGAACAGTCAGAAGCTGGACGACGACCTGAAGCGGGAGCTGCAGATTGTCAACAACCTGAAGCACCCCAACTGCATTCACATCGAGGAGCTCTTTCGCACACGCACCAAAATTTACATTATCATGGACTTTGCGCCCAACGGCAACATCGGCAATGTAATCCGCAAGAACGGGCCTCTCTGCGAGTGGAACGCCAAGGCGTGGTTCTGTCCGGTGGGCCGTGCCCTGCGATACCTGCACGAGCACAAGATCTCCCATCGTGATATTAAGGTAGTTAAGGTCCCCTAGTAGTGATTCGCTGATTTTCAACTAATGATGAAACTGTTGCTGCTGTTGTTAGTTGGACAATGTACTCCTCGATGCTTACCTCAATCCCATTCTGACTGACTTTGGTGAGAGCTACTCTGCCTGACATTGTTTTGACACTGCCATCAACTCATTTACTGCTTTGCCTTAGGTTTCAGTCGCTTTGTGGTAGTGGACCCAGTCACCGGCAAGGCCACCCTCTCCGACACCTACTGCGGCACCACCAGCTACAGCGCACCTGAAGTGCTCAAGCACACGCCCTACGAGCCATTTCCGGCAGACATTTGGAGTATGGGTATGTGGAAGTGGTGGTGGTGACTGATTTGGAACACTAAACTGATTGCTCTTTTTACACATTACTCTAGGGGTTCTTCTTTTTATCATGTTGAACCAGGTAAGAGAGAATCGGTAAATCGCAATACCAACTTACCTTTCAAAACCACTTTCAGACGTACCCCTTTGACCGCCATGATAAGGAGGCAATGATCAGCAAGCAGCTGGCGAAGCAGTACGCCTTCCAGGAGGACATCGAGGCACGACTGACGGCAGAGGCCAAGGAGCTGGTCGCACTGATGCTCGAGCCGAGCCCACCCAAGCGACCGTCCATCGTCACCCTCTGTCAGCATGGCTGGTTCCCGGTGGTGCTCAGCGAGGCTGACCAGCCGCGAGGCAGTAATTAGCGTTTGCAGAAAATAAAACAGTTAAAGGTGATTATGAAGGTGAAAAGGGGAATGTGCGCGCATTCTTCTAACAACAAATCAGATTACAGTAGAGCTTACTAGCAGCAAGAAAGAAGAGATAGCTAGCTAAACGTTAAAAAGCTTGCCAGTGGTCTGGTGGGTGTGCTCGGTGAAGGGCGTCGTTCCGCGCACCTTGGGCTGAATGCAGCTCACGTAGATGTCATTGTAGAGCTCGGTGGCGTCCAGCTCCGGCTCGCTCTTCGCCTGGCGGACGGCCTCATCCACCTCGGCGCGAACCTCCCCGTCGACGGCCTTCAGCTCCTCGGCGGTGACCAGCTTGGCGTCGAGGGCGTGCTCGCGAAAGACGGTGATCGGGTCACGGTGCTGGCGAACCTCCTGAATCTCATCGCGAGTGCGGTAGCTGGTGCCCGGGTCGGAGACAGAGTGGCCGTGGTAGCGGTAGGTGGCCATCTCCACCACAAAGGGGCCGTGGCCGGCGCGGCACTGGCTGGCCAGGTACTCAATGCCATTGCGAACGGCGAGCACGTCCATGCCGTCGATCCACAGGCCGGGAACGTAGTCGCCGCGAGTGTAGTACTCCGTAGAGGCGGACGATCGAGTGGCGCTAGTGCCCATGCCGTAGCCGTTGTTCTCCGTCACGAAGATCACCGGCAGGCCCCACAGCTTGGCCATGTTGTACACCTCAAAGACCTGGCCCTGGTTGGCGGCGCCGTCGCCGCACAAGGCGATGGTCACCTCCTCGCTGGCGCGGTACTTTTGCCCCAAAGCGATGCCGGCGCCGAGTGGCATCTGCGCTCCCACGATGCCGTTTCCGCCGTAGAAGTTCTGTGTAAGAAAAGAAAAGAAAAATGTAAAGAAGTAAAAAAGTGAAAGCACAGTCAGCTTACCTCGTGGTACATGTGCATGGAGCCGCCCTTTCCACGAGAGCAACCCGTCTTTCGGCCGGTCAACTCGCTGAGGACGCCCTTCAGTGAAACGCCACGCATAAACGTCCATCCGTGGGCACGATAGGCGGTAATGACGGCGTCCTTCTTTCTACAATGTGCAAGAGTGCAACATTATCTCATAGAGTAACTCAATACAAACGTCAGTTCACGTCACTTACGTGATAGCGTTCTCAATGCCCACGCAGACGGCCTCCTGGCCAGTGTACAGATGGCAGAATCCGCGGACAAAGCGCTCTTTGTACAGTGAATTGGCCGCCGCCTCCAGACGTCGGACGGTGGTCATCTCGCGGTAGTACTTGAGCGCCTGCAGACGACTGCACTCCACGATCACCGGCGGGCCCTCCTCCATTCGGTGCATCTTGTACGGCTTCACCTCGAACATGGTCTTGTACGACTTGGCACGCACTGACTGGTGGTGACCCTTAGGTCCGCCACCACCCCACAGGCCACTGCCAAAGCAACGGGCAAACAGCTGCTGTTTGGAAAGCATATTACCAGCAGAAGATTAGCTTAGATAATGGCGATGCTGAAGAGAAAAAACGGCACAAAACGTTGTACGACAGACTAAACAAAAGGACAGCTCAACAAAAATAACTGTCATGCAAACCAAAACAAACGGAGATTCAAAGGATGCGTCAGCTGACTTGGTGAAAAGAGAATTCGGCGCCCGAACAAGTCGATTTGGTCGCCAGATTTTAAACTTTTTTTTCAAACAGCCAAAAATATTGCGCTTTATTGAGTTCGTAGTAAAACAGTTTTACTCGTTCCAAAAGATAAGTGCGACATAAATGTAAGTTTTTTACAGACTCTACCACTCAAACTTGGCTTTGGTGTTTTGCTGCTTGCGAAGCTCCGAGGCCGCCTCCTGACATCGACTGGTGGCGTATCGGTCACCCTTTCGCTTGTACTGCTTCGACCAGTCATTCACCTGTTGTTCATTTTGGCGGCTGTTGCTGTAGTCCTCAGTTCGGGTCATTCGGTTGAGGTGGTACTCCAGGTTCTTGCTGTTCTTCGGAGTCTTCTCCATGGTGGCCACTGTTCAGAGGGTTTCGGTAAATAACCAAGTTTATAAAAAGGTGGGCAATGCGACTGGATGCGGCTGGCGGGCGAATGAAGAGACTTCGAGCAAGGAGTGACGACGGAGTTGTCTTTGTAGCCAAAAGAGTGAGTCTACGACTGAAAAGGGCCTCTTTAATCAGCATCTCTCTCTTCTATCAGTCACACTTTTTTCTTTTGCAGATTGAGTGTTCAGTTCGAGAGTTGAAGCTCAATTCTAAATGGGTTTCATCGTCGCTATCTCTCACGTCCGGCTGGGGGAGGGGGGGGCACTCAGCAGTTGGTGACTGTTGGCGAAGGGGCGCATTCGACTCGAACCTTATCACACTTAGCGGGAGATAACGCAGCGCAACTTTGTTTACACCTCACGCGCCTGTAAAGTCCGCCTGAATGGCTGTTGTTTTATCAACAGCGACGACGACAACAACAACTTCAACTCGTGCAACACTGCATATTTTTTCTGGTGTGCCTCAACTCATTGGCGGAAGAGGGAGGATTTTTCCAATGGCTACCATCACTGGTGAAACGAAAGAGGGAAGAAGCAAGCAACAACCAGCCCCGAACAGTAGACCACCCGGCAAAAATACCCAAAACGAACTTTTTTAATTAATTGTTTGTTGTTTTCCAGCTAAAAGTAGTGCACTTGCACCAATGCTACTTGTTCACTTGTTTCAACAGTTTTGTTGTTGTTGTTTTACGCTCACCAACAAGGGATGCCACCAAAAACCGCTCCGAAGTCTGCCCGTAAATCGGCCGGTAAGTCGTCCGGCAAGTCTGCCCGCAAATCTGCCCGTAAATCTGCCGGCAAGTCTGCCGTCAAGTCGGCTTCTGCAAAGTCTGGCTCTCGGAGAAAGTCACTCAAAGTGAAGGCACCGAAGAAGGGAAAGCAAAAGCGCCCTCCAAAGAAGGCTCGATATGCAACGGTGACCCAGCGCGGCAAGGAAGTGGAGGCGAAGCTGAAGGAGATGGTCAGCGCTGACATGCAAAAGCACCGTCAACAACCACACGCAAAGCTCAAGGAGTTCCTCAAAAAGTTGGCGCCCAAGTCCAAGAGGCCAGCCAAGGGTAATTCGGCGAATAAACTTTCCAAGTCAGTTAAAAGCTCTAAGGGGAAAGGAAAGATGGAGAAGGAGGATGAGGAGAACGTCAGTGTGGAGATCACCACTACGCTTCCCAAGGAGGAGCCGACGAAAGCCGACGCCAAAACGTCCATTGTGCCTAAATCAAGGAAGTCCATCAAGTCTATTGCCCAGCCTAAAAGCACCAACCAACCACCCACCGAGGCGCCGCCAGCTTCGGAAAACGCCAAAAACTCGGGTAGTGACGATGCAGGCTTCGAGGTGATCAAGTCGGACGTGGGAGCACCATTGGGAGCAGTTGCCGCCAACGAGCCGACAAACCAAATCGCCGCCGCCGCCGACCTTCCCGACGTTCCTCAGCTGCACAAGATGATCAAAGACATTGTCCTGTCGACGAATAGAATAAAGAAGACGTTGCAGCAGAAGAAGACAGCGTCCACCTCAAAGACAGTGGCCGAACCACCAATCAAAGAGAATCTTCCGCCTGACGGGTGACAAATAAATGAACTGGCTGTGTGATATGCTTTTTTATTTACACCAAAGATGAGAATTCACGCGTTTGTACAGAGAATCACTATTTACAGTTCTTCTTTCCTCTTTTCGGTAACACCTTCCTTCTCCTCCTTTTCCTCCTCTTCCATCTCCTGTCCGGTGACCGGGCAGAAGCGTTTCTCAATGATGAGCGCAATAACAGTGAGTATCATCAGCGCACAGCTAAAGTGATAAATGAGTCCTGGATAGGTTCGGATGCTGAGGGCGAAAATATTCGAGTAAATGAGCGAAGTGCCCAGTGGAACTAAACCCTCGATGAGGGCGTTCAGGGTGAAAATTTTGCCCGCATCTTCTCGTGGAACAATCTTGGAGAACTTTGCTTTGGCCGAGACAATGCCAAAGCCGTTTAGGCAGCCTGAAACAAAAGATTATTAATAATCGTGGATGAAGGCTTTTTGATAAAAAGTAATACTTACCAATGGGAATGGAAATGAAAAAGGCCACTGGGCTGAGGAAAGTGCCGCGAATGAGATCGGCCAGGAAGTTGGACAGCTGTGCAATGAGAATGAGGGTGGAGTCGGCCAGCTTGAGCCAGGTGATGAAGACGCCTGACATGGCGGCAAGCATGAGCATGCCGGCGGCAGACTGGAACGCCGAGTAGGTGGCGTAGGTCCTCGGGTCCCAGGCGTACACTGCCTCGGAGAACTGCATCATCAGTGTGCCGAGGCCAGTGGTGATGGCCATCTGACTGAACTGAATGTAGCACAGCAGGAAGATCTGCAGGCGAACGTGCCTCGGTCGAGGACGGAAGAAGGCGACCAGTGTCTGCCGAGCGTTGTCCACGTTGAGGAAGGCTTTCAGACCGTTTTGAGGTTTGTCCTGAGCCTCTTCTTCACTTTCACCCTCGGTTGGGTTCAGTGTTGATGCTGTGGCATTCATTTTCGCCCCTTTCTCACCTCTTTTCTGCATTTACAACACAAAGAGCAGCCCAATGGCGATGATGTCCAGCGAAAGCGTAAGGATGTAGTTGTAGTGGTACGTTCGAAGTTGAACTCCTTCAGCATTGGTGCGCAGAAACTGGCCACTAATGAAGGTGGCTCCGGCCATGCCGATGACGATGATCACCTCCATCAGCACAAACTTGATGCCGCGGGAAGACTCTCTGGAGTTAGCGGTGATGAACATGATGGCCGTTGTGGTGAAGCTCATATTGCCGCCAGTCAGCCAGATGCTGACCGAAGAGAGGAGAATGAGGTAAGGACCTAGTGTGGCGCTGATTAGGAGACTGATGGTACAAATAAACTAGCCCTTTCTTACTGCTCAGATAAAAGTAGACATTTGCCAGGTTGCCCAGTGCTGCCAGAACATCGCCCAGAATACTGATAAAGAAAATCACAAAAGTGGAGTTGGGATAGGTGTCGAGAAAAGGGCCCAAGAGTAGTGACCAGAGAATTAATGGCAGTGTTTCTACTAACGTCCTAGGGAAACAAGAGTTGTACTTATCGACGGGTTGTTTTGACCATTAGCTTACTTGTAGTTGTTATACTTGGCTGATTCAGCTAGTATTTGATGCTTTACATTCTCTTCGGCAGCAGTGTCTTTAGGATTTTGTAAATTTTTGCAAAATTCTGCTGACTGATGATAAGTAACCAAACAGATTTTATCTTGAACAAGTACCCCTGTGGCCAGCACAGGGCCTAGAAAGGCGACAAATTTTAAAATGAGCAAAATTTCAAACAAAAAGTAATTTTGTTCTTTTATAACGTTGAGTATTTTCATTTTTAAGCTTTTTTACTTTGTCAAAAGTTGTCTCAATTAATTTACAAGTACAACTAAACAGTGCAATATTGTTTTTATAGCAAAAGTAAGTTGATTGCAACAAAGAAACATGTGACAACATTGAAGTTAAAAGCTTGAAAATGCATTCAAAAACGGGCCCAATTTGATACTAGTGCAGTGCACACAATTTACTCATTCTACATGTTTTCTGGTGGAGAAACGCGAGTAGTATTTATCAGACTTAATCACACACAAAGTAATGAGAAATTTTATAATCCCTACTACTTTTTATCTACAAAGCTGATACTACAACTAAGTACACCTTAGTATTAGTGTATCGACCATCAGTGAATCATGCTAATGCCAATAAATTATTGCAAAGTGTTTGAATCCTAAAAGAAACTTATCAAAATGGTCCTAAATAAATATTTTCATTTTAATTTTTAACTAAAAACAATTAATGATAAGCCGAATCAATAGTTTTGTTTGAAAAGTTTAATTATTTACAGAAATGACATTTTTCTTACGTAACAATTTTTTATTAAATATTTATTACAATTTTCAAGGAAAAGTTGTATTTGCAAAGGTGAAAAACTAGTTTGTACATTCATTGGAAAGCAAGTGCATTTTAAGGATCAAAATAACGCTACAATGTCATTCCAAAATATTTTTTTGCTAACTCAAGTGTTATCAATTATGAAACTAAAGCAACTGTTCTTTAGACTGATCTCTAAAAGGAAAATGTTAAATATTAATAAAATTGTTTCTTATGAGCGTCTAGATAGATGTCAGCTAGGAATTTTATTTCATGGCATCAAAGTCATCAGAAATCTCAAGTATTATCGACAGTTTTTTAAAACACTGCGCAACATTTCTAACTCACCTAAATTACCACTGTCAATGCTGATAATTGAGTTTGCATTTATCAAAAAGCTGAGTGAATTAGCTGTATTTTATAAATTTGATGTGCCAGATTATTTGCGTTTATCCCTTCTCGATTACTTCTGGCTTACGGGAATTTCTAAAGAGTTTAACATAATATTTATTTTAATTTATACTCTTATCCTCCTTTTGCACTACAACATCTACAGAATTGCGCCTAAAAATGATTTCATTAACGTCACTTACCAAGTTCTAATACGCGAAAATGCACGGTACTTTCTGGTGAATAAAAGGCCAAAAAACAATCAAAACTTGATCAAGTACATACAAAAACTGTTCATCGATCAAACAAACACCTTCTTTGGAATGAGCAACTTTCTAACATGCCTTTCAGCGCTTTACGTGGAGTACTTGATTGCTGAGAAGTTGCTAGCCAACTTTTACTACTTTTTCCTAACTCCGGTCGGTCTGTTCACCAACGCCTTCACTCACCTCAATGTCCTGCTCTACTTCATTTGCATGTTCACGCATAGCAACGTTTTCCAGCTGTCCATCATCTTGCCGTCATTCATCACCAAGATCAACTTTATCCGCCTCAAACAGGCTGATGAGCTACTGCAAGGAGTGCTGCGCTCTTTTGCCGCCTGTGTTGCTAATCCCAGATCAAAGCAAATCAATTCGGTCAGCGGCACTTCTTTGCTGATAAAAAAGTTTCACTCCTACCATACCTGGTGTTTGCAGTCCATCTTTCAGCAGGATAAGGTGTTTCGCTTTCAACTCCTCACCAGTTTGCTCTTTCAAACGCCCATCAATGCCTACATTGTAATCTCCATACTGCTGGGGCGCATTGAGACAAAGACTGCCGCCATCTTTGTCTTTCTGGCACTGTCGCAGATGTTTCAGATCTTCGGAGTTCAACTGCTGGCAGTTCAGTATCCAATCAGAATAGCCTTCCCAGGGCGGTACTTGCGGCAAATCTATGTGCAGTGCTTCTTGAGGAAAATACTCTCACTGCAGAGTACCTTCAAGTTGATTAGACAAATGGAGAGCTTGAATTGTCAATCGCGTTTCGGCATTTCGTACGCCAAAGGGGCGACCCAAGTTTCAATGTCTTCTTTTCTCAAGGTACTATTCAAACTACCGGATTATTTTGCATTTTTTATACTAACACCCTATTCTTTTACATGCCGTTTCAGTTTTTATTATTTTACTATAAATTTCTTGTTTTTGCCTTTAAAATTATTAAAAGTGATCAATAAAATAAATTGCTGTCACTCGTTCAAATGCAACAGTGGCACACTGGCTGCTGTAAAAATCTTCTCACAAAACAAGTAGATGGTCATTCCGATGGGAAAAAAGACGACCACTGTCAAAGTGGTGATCATCTTCATGACACTGTCTAGTATGTGAAAGAGAAACATCAATAGAATAAAACGGTAAAAAGGCAAAGAAAAGAGGAATATCTGCGCCCAGTTTTCTTTTGTGAAACGGGCGCCTCATTGTCTGCAACCGGCGCCCAGATGCAGCGGCGTCGCCGGCGGAAAAGTGGAAAGCGGTGGTGTGCCGTGGTGCCAATGACTACCAGACAACCGGCGCCGCGTTGGCATCGTCACTCGTTTTCTCATCTCCGTTAGCCGGCCACCAGAGAGAATCCTCGCTACCAGAATCCTTCTCTGCGTTTTCAGCAGTGGCACGTCTTCTGCGACAGGGAGCTGCGTTTGAACAGCGTAGGAGGAGCGACGGTTCTTCTGTCAAAGGTAACGTTGCGTAATACGAAATCTCCGCCTCTTTTGTTTGAGGGCGCCATGATGCAAGGCGACATCTTGCGCCCGGAAAAGACGTCATGGAAAAGATGGAACTTTGGGAAAAAGGCGACGAGAGCGCTCTTCTCTTTATCGCTCACCAGTTAGCTAACCTCTCGGCGAACACACGCACACACACAGACAGACAGACAGACAGACACAAGCTGGGGAGAGAGAGAGAGAAAAAGAGAAACTTGCTCACACAGCAGCAGCGTACACAAACTCACTTCAACTTTTCTGCCGTCTCTGCTTCCATTCCCGGCTACTTGTGTCTAGTGCTGAGATCACCCCTGCTCGGCACTTACCTACCTCCAATTTCGATCCTCTCCGATCGGCTACCTTCCTCCGGACCGCGTCTCCCTGCGCCAGTGCTTCACCACAATCCTCCACACTCCTTCGCCGTCCTTTTCTTTTTCTTCTCTCTTTCTCTCTCCTCTACGCTATGTCTGATCAGCGTAAAGCGAATGCGGCTAACTCTTCTAATTCTTCTATTTCCAACAACAACAAGCTGGAAGATCCTGGTGTTTACATGAACTGTCGCCTGATGCACAGCTTCACCTCCCTCATCGGGGCCACCGTGGAGGTCGAGCTGATGGGCGGAGAACGATACGAGGGCATCTTCAAGACCTTCTCGCCCAAGGTAAGCGCACGTTGTGGCCTGTTTATACTGTTTGCTAATTACACTCATCTCTGACTCATCTCTCTCTGTCAACAGTGCGACTTGGTTCTCTGCTCGGTAGCGCAGATTATTAATGACGACGAGAGCGAGAAGCGATCCAGTGCTCTCGGTTCCAACGTGGGCAATCTCGTTGCATGCTTGGAGAAGAATATAAAAATTGAAGATCAGGTGGTCTTTGATCAAGCAAGCCTGATCAAGTTTCGAGCCAACAACATTGACCTCGACTTTGCTACAATGCCCAAAAGTATGTTTACCTTTCTTTTTTGTCTAGTTTCCAGTTTTGCTAACTCTTTTCTGTTTTTCTTTCAGAAACCGTTCTGACTGACGGTGAAATTTCCGGCGTGGATGGAAAGAAGATGCAAGAAAAGGAATTGGTTCCGTGGGATGATGGAGGAGAGTGTGACTACAACGCTCTGGAAGAAAGCTCTAATGGTATTCAAAATGGAGGCTGGGACTCTTCTGAAATGTTTGATTACAATGAGCGAAACTACAATATTAATTCAACATATAATGATGATATGAGTGGTTACACGTAAGCCTTCATTTCCTATCCTTTCACCCGACTTTATCTAACAAAGAACTTTTTGTCTTTTAGAATCAAACTTGAGCAGCGTGAAGATCCTGATTTTGTTCAAAGGAAAATTCACGCCGAAAAGATTGCTCGTGAAATTGAAAAGGATCCCAAACGGCAATCACGCCTTGCAAAGGAGAACGATCTCGATGAAGAGACTCGCTTTTCGGCAGTAGTTGCCGACCGAAAGGGACAGCGAAATGGGCCCAATAATGCATTGCCCATCAACAACAGCAACAACAACAACAGCAACAACAACAGCATGACTCGAGGAAGTCCTCGAAATGAAATGAGTCACTCTGGTCGCGACGGCCGAGATGGTCAACGACGAGAGTCGATGCGAAGTAACCGTGGCGATCCCGGTCGTGATTCCCGTGAGCGCGACTTTTCACGTCAAAACTCCAGACAGGGTGGAAGCGGTGGTGGCGGCCCCAGTGGAGGAGGCGGTCGAGGCCGAGACATGGACCGTCGCATTGATAATCGTGGTGTAGGCGGTGGTGGCGGCGGTGATATGCGTAATGATGGCCGCAACGACGGACGCATCGATGGCCGCAATGACGGACGCAACGACGGTCGCATCGATGGCCGAAGCGACGGCGGGCGCAATGACGGCCGTGGTGGTGATCGAGGAGGAGACGGTCGAGGCGACCGTGGTCGCGGCAATGACAGGAGGATCAGCGGCGGCATCAATGAAGCGAACTGGCGAACCGATAATCGCCGATCGGTGAACGATCGAAGGAAGATGGACGAGCCGCAGCTGCAGCCGCAACAACAGCAGCAGCAGCCAAAGAAGGCAGACCAGCGGCCCAGTCAGACGCCACCTCCGCCGCAGACGCCAGGAACGCCCTCGTCGAGCATCAGTGACGCTGGAACCACTAAATCAGATTCGTCGGCATTTTCAAAGAAGGACACTTCACCGAAGGCGGGCGTCACTGCTGCTGCGGTTGTTGCACTGTCAGTGGCACCTCAGCCCAACAATTCCCCTTCACTGGTTCCACAGACGACATTGACGGCAAGTGACTCGCCCGTTTCAGGCGCCTACTCCAAGAAGGAGTCTTCTCCGATGGCCGGCGCCGCAGCTCCAGTCGCTTTGAGTGGCGGCGGTACGAACGTCCCTTCCTCGCCGGCCGGTGCAGCACCCCCCAGTGGTGCTCCTCCGTCGGCGGTGACCACCCCTGTCTCTGCATCCTCTTCCTCTTCTTCTCTTCCCACTCCATCGTCTGCATCATCATCGCAAAGCACTGGCAGTGGTGAGATCAAGTCAAACTTAAACCCCAATGCGAAGGCCTTTACGCCCAGGGCGAACCCATCGCCGGCGGCCATGCAGCAGCAATACATGCTGGCGGCAAGTCAGCAGCACCAGCAACAACAACAACAGCAGGCGCAACAACAACAACAGCAACAACAGCAGGCGATGGTCAACTTTTCGTACCAGTCGCAGCACATGGTGACCAGTCCACCGTCGACCATGCCGAATCAGTACATTCAAATCAGCCCCCACCCGTCGCACCTTCCACCGCAAAGCATTCACCACCACCTGCCGCCGCACCAGCAGCAGGGCCACCCTCATCAGCAGCCAGGCCATCCTCACCAGCAGCCTGGCCACCCACATCAGCAGCAGCCACATCCGCACCAGCATCAGGCGCATCCCCACCAGCCGCAAGGGCAGCCCCACCAGCAGCAAGGCCCCCACCCGCAGATGGGTCCCGGTGGGCCGTACATGCAATTTCCGCCGTACAACTTGCCGATTCCTCAGATGCTGCCCAACGGAGCGCAGTACATCACCATCCCCAACGTGCCCACAATGCCAAATGCCATGCCTCATGGTGGCCTCTACACGGGCCCAGTTCCCGGCGTTCCCACGCAGGCAGGACCAGGGCAGCCGACTGGGCCGAACCCAGCTGGCGGCCCGGGTGGCTATCCGTGCAACGTCTTCTTTCATCACAATGTCAGCCTGCCCGGTCCAATGCCCGGCATCGGCGGTCCCAAACAGTGATTAGGAAAAACCTTTTTTGTCTACCTGTTAACACTGTTCAACACTCTTCCCTTCCCTTCCCCCTCTTCTCTTTTCTTCTCTTGAAACCCACACCCACGCACTTGTGGGTCTTTCTCTATGAAAAACCGTTCAACACTGATGATGAGAATGGCGTCTAAGGAGGCGCGAAAGAAAAAATATATATTTATAGGTACAATAAACTGATATTATTTTTATAAACATCAAAAGCTAAAACCAAAGTCTTTGAATTGAGTCGGTTTCTTCTCTTAACAAAAAAGGTAGATCGGCATAGGGCGCAGATGGGCGCGCTTGGAAGGCGTACAAAAATAAATTTTATCATGTGAGATGCGTAAAGGGGGGGGGGGGTGATCGGAGTAATCTTGTCTCGGTCTCTTCTTCCTCAGGCGTCCACCTTCATCGAGTAGTCAACAATGGGGTAGCCCTGAACCAGACAGCTCATGGAGATGATGTCAATCTCGCTGACGGCGTACTTGGTGGCGTTGTTCGACTGGATGCCGCCGCTCGCCTCGATGAGCACGTGCTGGTAGGCCTTCTTGATCTCCTTCGCCGCCTGGACGGCCGCGTCGGGCTCAAAGTTGTCCAGCATGACCACGTCGGCGCCGGCCTGCGCCGCCGCCATCGCCTCCTCCAGGTTGCTGCACTCCACTTCGATCTTGTACGAGAAGCCGGCGTACTTTTTGGTCTGCAAAAAGGTAGAGATTACTACTCACTGTGAACAAACTCATCTTAGCCTTGTCGTACCTTGATGATCAGCTCTGACATGGTGAGGTTATTGCCGGTCAGCTTGACGTGGTTGTCCTTGAGCATAACCATACTGGACATGTCGTAGCGATGCGTCCCGGCGCCGCCCACCACCAGGCCGTACTTCTCCACCATGCGAAAGCCCGGAGTGGTCTTTCGAGTGCCGACCACCTGTCCACTCCAGCCGTTCCAGGCCAGGGCAGAGCGAATGCGATGGCTCTCTGTGGCGACACCTGAGCAGCGGGCGAGGACGTTTAGGATGATGCGCTCAGCAAGGAGAATTCGCTTTGCAGAGCCGACGATGGTGCCCACTGTGATGCGGTTGGTGGGTGAGGCGTTCAGCAGGTAGGCGCCTTCTTGGTAGTTCCAGGAAGGTTTCTTGATGCCCAGCTCTTCACAGACGGCCTCCACAAAGGGAACTCCCGCAAGGATACCTTGGTCTTTGCAGAAGATGTGAGCCTTGATAAAGGAACTGCCTACCATGAATCCTTGAACGTCAAAGCTGAAAAGAGATGGAGAGAAAATCAGTTAAAGTTGTAAACAAAAACACCACTAACAAACCTTGGAACGTCTTCATCAATCCACGTTCTAGCCAACTCCTTCAGTTTGACTGGATTCAGCAAATTGGAGAACTGCATCAACATGGGCTGTTTTGATAGGTTAACGTATCCCTTGTTGCTAAGAGCACACAACAGGTTAGAGTTATCGATAAACAAAGAAGATACGGGCACTTACCCTCGATAGGTTCTGACGCTGCTCGCTTTATCCGACTCCTTGATGATCTCATCCATGCTCTTGCTGATGTAGAACTGGTCCTTGAGCTCCTTGAAGAAGGTCAGATCATTCTCCGCCTTGTCGGGGTGAATCTTGGTGATGTGCTCACGCAGTCGAGGCGTCTTCATGGACTCATTGGAGAAGACGCGCTCGCAGAGGAGACATAGCGGCAACTCGGGGTTGGTGGGCGAGGGAATGAAGCCGAACTTGAGGTAGAGGTCCTCGGTGTACTTGCGCTTCTTCCTCTTTGGCGTGCCGCTCTCGCTGCCCAGGGCGCGGGCGGAGGTGGCGACGGTCTGCTGGACGGCCTCGCCGGCGCCCACATTGGTCGTCTGGACGGTGTAGGCGACGACGGTGGTGGTGTTGCCGTCCTCGTCGGCGATGGTAATCGGGTGGGTGCCCTCCACCTGCAGCGTCTCCTGCACTGTCACCGTCTCCGGTTCCATCAGCAGCTGAGTGGCTGAGTTGTGTGTGTGTTGTGGTGGTGGTGGGTGTTGTCACACTACTTCAGGGTCTTTCACAATCGGCTATCCACCAGCTTCGGGTCTTTCAGCGCCGTGTGTGTTCGGTGTTCTGTGCACCTCGTGCAGTCAGCGGCTGGGCTTGGGCTCTCTTCAAGTGTTTGGGGTGCTCAGCGGACCTGAAATGTCAGCGGTCGTGGTCAGAGCGAGGCTGCAATGCCCTCCATTTTGAACAGCGTACTCGCCGAGCGGATGAAATGCGTCCGCCGTTTCGGCTGCTGATGCAGGCGGGGAAGGCTGCCTTCCGCAGTGCTTCGACGACTGAATGGGCACCCCCTGTTGGCGGCCGCCTCGTCCTGCCTTTGGCAGTCTGTGAGGCGCAGACGCAGTGGGGAGCTCGCCTGGACGACAACGACCACGGCGCGGTCGGCAGAACACCGTGGGAGAGTGGGCGCAAAAGTTCGGCCAAATGTCTGTTCCTTGATTCGCTTGCTCTCTTTTCCCGGCACAGACAGTGACAGATAGAAGAGGTGATGAAGATGTCTGGATCTTCCTGCAGTTTTTCGGTAGTTTCGCTGGGAGATGCCTGCAGACAAAATGCTGATGCAATGTTTTGCGAGAGATGAGCGAGTTGTGGTGTCGCTGCAGTCGGTCGGTGTTTGTTGACATTTTCAAACAAAGCTGCAAAAACGGCGGCAACTGGTGCGTGAAGTGAAAAAGCATCCCAGCGATAGTGGTTGCCTTCTGAACAGAAGTTTAATGAAAATAATTTATGCCTCTTGGGCAATTAGAAGATTGGCAGGAGAAGATGATGGCCACCTCATGCTCACGCACGGTCTCCTAAGGAGAGGGCGGCTGCGGCGATGGGGCATTGGACTTGGGAGTCTTCGCCACTCCGGACGGCTCCCTCAGTACCATCTTGGTCGTTGAGGGCGATGAAGCCGGCGACTTTTGCAGAAACTTCTCCTTCATCGACGGAGGAGGAAGTCGCAGCGAGGCGGACTTGGGCAGACCACCGCCGCCGCTGCTGATGGGCCCTGAGGGCATCGATGAGTAGCCCGAGTAGGCACCGCTTCCCGAAGCACTGGAGCTTCCACGAGAAGATCGGCGGCGACGACGGCTGCCCAGGCCACCTCGGCGCTTTCCACCTCGACGCTTTCCACCTCGGCGAGATTTGCCTCGGCGGCTGCGATACGACTTGGAGCCACTTAGGCGGCCACGTCCACGACGGCTGCGACGACGGCTTCGGCGACTCTTGCCACGACGTCCCGAACGACGGCGAGACTTGCCGCGGCGACTACTTCGTCCACTACGCCCACTTGCGGATCGACGACGGCTTCGGCGACTCTTGCCACGACGACTTTTGGATCGACTTTTGGCCGACTTTGCAGACTTGCGGCGAGAGCGAATGGCGGACATGATTTTGCTTCCATGGCCTGGGGAGGCACTCGGCGAGGCGCTGCGAACCTGGGACGCAACTCGACTCTTGCTGGGACTACCAGACATCGTCTTCGATGGAGCAGCCGCTAAAAATTAAATTCTCTCAACAAAAGCTCTAACTGAAACTTCGAATGAAACCAGTTTTGCCTGATATAGAAACAATGACGGCCCAAAAGTCGAAAGTTCGAAAACTCTCCATCTCATTGTTGACTTGCAACAATTAACCCTCAAAATCCATTAAAGCGAGCTCCATCGTCATTATTCAACTTCATTTTGGAAGTGTTGTTGCCTGTGTCACCACGCCAGTTCAACTACCCATCTCTCGCCACTGCTGACGGTCCACTACAGCTGAATCACCCGTGTTCCCCCCTTGCCACGAGAACACCGCCGCCGGATCAATGTCCCGTCGTGGTGTTGGCATGATGCGCTGCGCCAGTTGTGGCTCCATGAGCGCAGGAATGGCCGGTGGACGACACCGAGCAAAGAGCGGCAGCAAGCGCCGAAGTCGAAGTCGACGTGGCAAATCGGCCAGCGCCAAGGGAAGCGCCCTCATGTTTGGCAGTGCAGGACGTGGACGTCGTCGTGGGCGAGGCCGAAAGCGACGCAGCGGGTCACGCCGTCGCCGATCCGCCAGTGGCAGTGGCAGCCGCCGTCGTCGCCGATCGGGCAGTCGCCGCCGATCGGGGAGCACTCGCCGCCGACGTCGCCGAAGTACCTCTGCCGGCTCTAAGGGATCACGCCGTGGACGCCGAGGGCGTCGTGGACGCGGCGGTCGTCGCCGCTCTGGCAGTCGTCGCCGAAGTGGTTCTCGCCGCCGCCGTCGCTCTCGCAGCACCCCCTCCAGCTCGATGACCAGCGTCAGTGGCTCTGGTCGCGGCCGCCGTCGTCGTCGCCGTCGTGGCCGAGGTGGCAGCAAGGCATCAGGCAGCCGCCGTCGCCGCCGATCTGGCTCTCGTCGCCGAAGTGGAAGCCGTCGTCGCCGGAAGTCTGCCTCGGTGAGCGGCAGCCGCCGTCGTCGCCGCCGCAGTCGCAAATCAGCCTCCGGTGGAACTCCTCGCCGCCGCAGTCGCCGCCGAAGTGGCAGCCGTCGCCGTCGTGGCAAGTCGGGCAGCCCTGCTACCGGATCTCGTCGCCGACGTCGCCGAAGCCGAAGTGGCAGTCGTCGCAAGTCTGCCGGTCCTGCCTCGGGCTCACGTCGTCGCCGACGCCGCCGCCGCAGCGCCAGCGGAGCCTCCCGTAGTGGCAGTCGCCGCCGCCGTCGTCGAAGCGGCAGCCGCCGTGGTCGTGGAATGGCCGGTGGGCGAGGCCGTGGACGCCGTCGCCGAGGACGCAGTCGCAGCAAGGGCAGCGGTGCCCTCTGCGCCGGCTGTGGTGGACCACTTCGAGGTGGTGGTGGGCGTCGCCGCCGTCGTCGCAGCGGAAGCCGTCGTCGCCGCAGTGCCAGTGGCGGCAGTGGCCGTCGTCGTCGAGGACGTCGAGGACGCGGTGGTCGTGGCCGTGGAGGCAGTCGCAGCCGCGGCAAGTCCTCTCGCCGCCGCAGCGTGGGCAGTCGTCGCGGCCGAGGCCGAGGTGGACGTATGTTCCGCGGTGGTCGTGGCGGCATGTTCCAGCCGACCATTCTGCCCGGCTCGCCCGGCATGGGAATGCCCCCGCCTGGCTTCGGCGGTGGCAAGCACATCATGGCCAAGGTGAAGGTTCCTGGTGGTGGTCCCAAGTCCGCTTCGATGCGAGTCGGCAAGGGAGTGAAGGTGAAGGCGGGCGGTCTTCCATCGCCGGGCTCCCAGCCGAGCGCTATCTCCCCTCAGCCGAGCATCAGCCCTGGCTCTGGCGGCAGTCCCGCCTCCCCTGGAGCTCCCTCCCCCATGGAAGGCACCAAAGTGACGGCCGCTCCACATCCACCTCCGGCGGCGCCCAAGGCCAATGGACTGCCTCCGCCACCGGCGCACAAAGTGCCGCCCAGTGGACCGCCCGCTCCGCCGGCCTCTCATTAGTGGGCGTGCACCCATCACCACCCCAGCAGCAGCAGCCAAACTCTCTTCAACATTTCTGTGGGCGGGAAGAGGAAGTCTTTGCATTTTCTTCCATTTTCTCCTCCTCGCCCACCGCTGCTGCCGCTGCTTTATTTTTTGCCAATTCAACCGCCTGATGGACTTTTCCAGGCTGCAATTTTATTTTCATTATTAAATTTTTTACTTTTTAGAGTTCGTTTTCTGTTTTCTTTGTTACACGTTTCAGTTAGTAGTTGTTTTGTTTTTGAAACGTGTGATCAACTTTTACTACCCTAAAAGTATGCCGTCCGCAGTGGGCGCCACGCTTCAGTTTGGCACGCCTGATCCGCTGAACGACTTTGATGATCACCTTCTCCCTAGGCCCCTCTTTCAGCTGTCCATGACGCTGACCATGGTCACCCTGGTACTGCAGATCTACCGCATCATCTGTCTGCTGATCATCTACCGAGCGGCAGTGCAGGAAAAGTCGTACTGGCGAAGACTGGGCGAGGAGCACTTCACATTTGACGCAGCACCACAGAGAAAGTACGGCGGAGGCGTGCTGAAGCCGCCAAAGCTGCACTCAAAGAAGGCGAGAATGAACCTGCGAATGATGAACTGGCTGGAGCGACTGGTCGATCCACTGGTGTCGACCTTCAGGGGCAAAACCAGCGTCAGCCTTGCGCACTCCACTGGCTCAAGTCTGAAGACGGATATGATGGTCGGTGGCAGTAGTGGTGGTGGTGATGCTTTTGGTCCAAACAATTTGAATCAGCCGTCGATTGTAGCCACCAAGTCGGAGAGTGACGCCCAGGTGATCAACTACCTGCTGAGGATGAAAAGGGATCACGAGTGCGAACTGTGCTCCATTTCGGAGGACGTTGACTGGAGTCGATTCAGCCACAACATGGCCAGTCAGGGCTTTCACTTGCTGGGCACTGCTCTGGGTAAGTTTTCAATTCCGAAACAGAAGACTTTAGCGTTGTTTATCATCACTTCTTCATTGCAGGCCTTTTCGCGCAGATGCGCACCTACAATCAGATCGTCTTCTACCTGTGCGGCTCGATGCACATCTGCATGTCCTACGGACTGACCTTCCACGACAGTCTGGGCAAGTTGCACCTCTACGGAGTGCTCACTCGTCCAGACGTCTGCGGCTACGCGAAGATGAAGCTGGTCAATGAGAGTGCCGTCCTCATCGCTAATCTCCTCCTCTTCATTGCCTTTGTGACGCTCTTTGGCTTCTACATCGCCTTCGACGACTACATTAGCACGCTTTTTCATGATCATCTGTTGTTTATCTTTTGAATCTCTTCATCATTTTACTGATTCTTGAATGAATGCTGCCAGAATTCCAAAAAGTGTCCGGTCATTTGCAGATTTGAAGATTTTTCTCAATTTTGAATCCGCGCTATTTTAACATTAGAGTCACAACAGCCAAAAGTACAACGCAGTGTAGAAAAAATGTTTTTGTCTTTGTGTTTTGATATTTTCGGGCTGAACTCACTTTACCTATCTCGTCTTGCCTCGTTTTATCGTCTCAATCTTCTGACCTGTGCTGAGGAAACCTTGATTGAATTAGCACAGGAGAGAACGGTCAGCACCGTTTCGTCTCACCTCGTCTGCACTGAGCAGTTTCAGCAGCAGCAGCCGCAGCTGCAGCACTCACCTTTAACTTTTTAGATTACTGAATATAAAATATCATTTAAACATCCTCAAATGACGCTGCACTTGTGACGAGTTAGCATCCTCTGCTCCCGGCGCCTATTCGACCATCAACCGATCATATTCCCACCGAAAACACCACCAACAACCAGCGTAAAGATGATGCTCACCGATAGTAATCAGCTTCGCATAGAGGACCTCTATAACAATGACCCGACAGTTTGCCTTGAAGCCGTCAGGTATTTTCATTTTTTGAAAAGTTTAAACCATCAATTTTGCTAATAATCACTTTCACTGCGTAGGCGAATCAAGAACAGCGTCATTGGAAGCAATCGCTTAAAGGGGCTGGTGCTGGAGCAGGGCACCGCCGGGCGGCTGGTCGCCCTGATGAACCTCAACTACGGCGACATTGCTCGCGAGGCGATGATCGTCGTGGCCAGTCTGGCGAAGGGAACTGAACAGCACCTGAAGATGCTCATCGAGGCGGACGCAGTGCCCACCCTTCTCATCAACACTCAATCAGACAACTTCACCTTTGTGGAAGCCAGTCTCCGGTGTCTGCGGACCATCTTTCGCTCTCGACTGGCTCCCGTGGAGCTAATCTACTCAGGGATCAATAGTCTCTCATCGCCATCTTCAACCAACAACTGCACTTCACACACCTCCTCTCACATTCTCCCACTTCTAATGTCACTCGCGAAGAATCCCAAATCGAACTTTGTGATCAAGGAATGTATCGCAAACATTCTCGCTGCCTCTTGTCATGTAAGTAAATTTTTGGTTTTTGTTTTATGCAAAGACGATTCTTAATCCTTTGTTTGTTCCTGATTCCTTTTGATCAACAGACCTCTGAACATCAGAACATCATGAAAGACCTTGGTGCAATCTCATTAATCGCTTCCTTCATCTACGAAACGACGAACCCCTACCAGGTTCGCCTTGCGGCGCTCAACTGGCTGGCACAGCTTTGCCACGACAATGTCGAGGTGTCGGCGCTGGTGGCCTGTGAAACCTACTCTGGCCGGGCACTGCTTGACCTGCTCTTTGAGATGATGAGCCAGAACAACACCTACGAGATGCAGCTCTACTCGGCCAAGTGCATGACCTTCATCTACCGCTCAAATGCCATCTATTCTAGTGATTCTCGGCTGCTCTTTCGCACACTGCCGACGTTGATTATGCTCTGCAAGAAGGACCGCCTTCCCGCCCTTCGCGCCCAGGCCGCCGACGTCCTCGCCACTCTGACGCAGGTGGACGTCGGTCTGCAGCAGCACGCCAGCATTTGTGATCAACTGGTGGCCTCTCTCAGCGACATGCTTCGACAATCCTCCACCTTGGCCGGCAGGGTGAATGCCGGCACTGCTGGTGCCGCCATCAACAACAACAACAGCACTGGCGGCCTGGAGGCAAGTCATCGACAGAAGAGCATCAACAGTATCAGTGAGATGTCGAGCAGTCATTCGTCGAGCATCGACGAGCCGATGGTCACTGACGGCGACCAGTCAGAGTCCTTCTTTGAATCGCCCAGCTGTACAGACATTCGCGAGGCGGCCTTCAAGGCGTTCGCCTCTCTGGGCGCCAACGACGAGGAGATTCGCAAGAAGATCATCGAGACGGAGTTTCTAATGGACGAGCTGATGGCCGCCCTCGACGAGAAGGACAGTCGCGTCAGTCTGGCGGCGCTGCAGTGTCTGCACAGTCTCTCGCGGTCAGTGCAACAGCTGAAGACGACCTTCCAAGATCACGCCGTGTGGGTACCGCTGCGAGGTCTGCTCGACAACAAGCGCGACGAGGTGCTCAACCTGGCGTCAAGCTGTCTCTGCAACCTCCTCTTAGAGTTCAGTCCTAGCAAGCAGGTCAGTATGGTACGTGGTGGCGGGGTAGTTTAAACGCGTACAAAGTTTCAGCTTTTTATAACTTTTTTCTCTATCATTTGCAGCATTTCCTCGACAGGCAAGCAGTTGAGCTGCTCTGCGATCTGACGCGTCGCGAGGACCCAAACATTCGCCTGAACGGCGTCTGGGCCTTGATGAACATGGCCTACCAGGCTGACCAGGGAGTGAAGAACCAGATACTGAACTGCCTCGGCACCGACCAGATCTTTCGCCTGCTCTCCGACACTGACGTCAACATTCTCATGAAGACGCTCGGACTGCTGCGGAACTTGCTGTCAACTAAAGCGGTAACTATTGCGATTTGTGGTGGACATTAGGGGATGTCTTTGCTAACAAACCTTTTCTTTACCCCTCAGCACGTGGACACGATAATGAACCAGCACGGCAAGCAGATCATGCCCGCCATAATACTCATCCTCGAGGGCGAGCACAGCAGCGAGGTGAAGGAGCAGGCGCTGTGCATTCTGGGGAACATTGCCGACGGCGACTCCGCCAAGGAGTACATCATGTCCAATGAGGACATTCTCAAGAAGCTCACCTCCTACCTGATGAACTCTAATGTGAATCTGCAAACGGCGGCCACCTTTTGCATTAACAATCTGGTGTGGAGCGAAGAGGAGGGCGCCATCACCCGACAGGAGCGCCTCAAGGAGCTGCAGATTCCCAAGATTCTCGGCGGCATGCTGAACACGCCCAATGCCGGACTCTTTGATCGTGTCAAGTTGGCACTGCAGCAGTTTAACGGCAACGGCCTGAATCCCTGAACACGGACTGGACCCGGACTACAAAATAAAACTAGCCATGGTTTTGTGCATAAATCACCACAGCCACTACAAATTGAAACACTACAATCAACAGAAATGAGAACATACACACACTAACTCTACCCATAACACTGTACCATTAATATGTCCGCTTCCCTTCCCTTCTTTTCTTTCCATTACTCTTTTTTCCGTGTTTTGCTTTCCTACTACCGAGTGTATCTAACTACTATTGATGATAATTTCTCTATTTACTTACCAAGCACCACATCGTTGCAAACAGTTGGATTACTGCTTTTCACAATTCAATTAAAAAGTTTCTTATTAAAAGGATAAAAGAAAAGATGCGAGGAACTTGCTCAAGTCAAGTTCAGATTCACATTTGTGTTTATTTTAAAATATAGTTGTAATCTTTTAAAAAAATCATGTTAAAAACTATGTAGGAAGGGGCAACAATGACAACAAGGGTTGACAGTAAGTGGTAAGAATAAATAATACTTCGAAGGATCCATGTTAAGAAGTTAAGAAGAAGAAGTAGAAGTTTAAGAAGGCGAAGGACATCACAGCGAAGGAAGACAAGCATTCGGGCTGCTGTTGCTGCTGCATGGGTGGTGGTGGTGACTAGTGAGATTTTTGTTGAATATATACCACACTTTTTGGTGGAATTGTACTTCGGTAAAGTAGAAAACAGCAGGATGATGATGATGATCAGTAGACACGATAGGTCGCCATGCAGAAGCCCTTCTCCGCGCAGAGGTCCACATCTCGACAGGCCATACAGGGACGGTGGACGTGGCTGCTGCTGCGAGAAGAGGGCGCTTGTCCGGTGGTAGCACCACCACTGCCACCAAAGATGTCTTCGATGTCCTCGATGGTCGTGGAGGTGTTGTGTTGAACAGCGGAGGCTGGATGCTGTCGCATTATATTGGATCGGTAGAAGGAGTTGTTGGTGATGCCGCTGCCACAACAGCTTGTAGCAGTTGTGGTAGGGGAAGACTGCTTGTGCTCCTGCTGACAACAGCGTGAGACTTCAGGTGTGCAGCAGCTGGTGACATCAGCGGCCGACGACTCCAGATCACCGCCATCAGATTGTCCTGCCTCGGCGTCATTGATCAGCTGATCACGAGCGGTACTGCTGGCGCGCTCCTTGCGCAGTTGGGCGTATCGGGTGAAGCGGCGACCGAGAATGGCCGATGTGCGCGCCTTGAAGCTGTCTGGGTTGAGGTGCAGTCGCTGCTGGGCCTCAGCCAGCATTGGGTGGTGGTGGGAGCAGCAGCAAATGATGAGCGTCAGCAAGAGTAGGAGGAGTACCACGAGGGAAGGCACAAGGGTGAACACGAGAAAAGGCACGGAGGGGGAGGAAGTGGTGTTGGGGGAGGCAGTGGAGGTCGGAAGGAGAGGGGAAAGGGTACTGGTGGTGGTCGATGAAAAGGGGTCAATGTTGGGCGTTGAAGACGAGGTGAAGGGATGGTGGTCGTTGTCACTGGCAGTACTTGTGCTAATGGTGGTCGTTGGAGCCATAGTGGTCGTCACTATATCGTCCCCTCCTTCCTCCTCCTCGGGCAAATCTTCGAGCACGAGAAGGCCAAATTGAATGTTTGACTCAATGGACACCACCTCAGAGTGTCCCGTCGTCAGGTTGAATCGATACAGGTCCTGATCATCGGAAAGGTACAGTGCATCGGTTGATCTGCTTGACATTGCCAGGTTATTCACTGAATGAGGGTCTCCAGGCTGGCTGATGACGTCTCCCTTTGCGGTGCTCCCACTGGCAAAGTAGTAGTCATCGAGGGAGTACAGTCGACCGTTTCGATCGCCCCAAAGCACTCTTAGTCGAGCAGTGTCCAGCGTCAGCGCCTGCAGACCAGCCGAGAGGTCTTCGGTGCAGTGCTTAAAGGCAGTCAGGTTCTGAGCATTGGTGGATGTGGGCACTAAGAAAGCACCGTACTCTAGTCGACAGATTCTCGCCTTGTCCTCTACCCAAAAGAGCACCTGCTCACGCTCATCGAGTGCAATTTCATAAGGATGAAGGGTGGAGACGGTGGCGAGGTGCTCCAGCTCAGCCGTGCTATTGTCAACATCCAGCTGAAACACATCAAGTCGACTGTTTTGGAAACGGGACGCAAAGAGCAAGTGTCGGCGACTGTCCACAGCCAACTTCACACGGGCTTCAGCAGTCTCCTCTCCAAAATCGTCGTCCTTGTCATCACCGCCCAATCTGAGCGTCTCATTGTAGGCCACGCCTAGTAGGTTATCACAGTCCGGGTTGGAGCCAAAGGTTGAGGATCGTTTTCGGTGAATGGCCGCCCGGTGGAAGGTACCCTCTTCGGCGTCGTACCACAGCAGCTGTACGGGGGCTGAGGTAGAGTTTGAGCTAGAGTTTGAGGCCTTCTCTGACAACGGTCTCCAGAGTGCAAGCGAGCTGATGCCATGTGGAATTGAGGAAGAGCGATCCTTGATGAGCAGACTGGCACTGGCGTGCACCGGACAGGAGGCTGACCAGTAGCGAATGGAGTTGGCAGAACAGAAGAGCAGAAAGGTGGAGTGCTCAGTGGGGGAAGCTAGAGGTGCGGACAAAAGAGGAGGTAAATTCAGTCGGTTAGTCGTCAGTGGGAAGAAAAAGAAAAGGAAACTTGTACTTTTTGTGAAAACAAATCACATCAGATCACTGCTCATAACAACTTTTCCTCAATCGGATAGTAAATCAAAACTGGTGTGTGAGTGTGTGTGTGTGTGTGTGTTTACGTCATTCAGTGTGATCGTCAGTCTTACCTCGTCCAGTTCTTTCCTGGTTCGCCACCACCGCTTCATTCCCCACCTGCTGGCGTTGAGCAATCACTGGCCAATTTGTAGTGGAGAGATTTCCAGAGATTTCGGATGACGTCCACAGTGAGGACGACGTCGGCTGACTGCTCTCAATGGTACTATTATTGCCATGGCTTATCACTGCTGGCACACTTGCTGATTTGGAGCTATCAGTTGTTGACGAGAAAGTCGAAGCGAAGCCGTCGCCGCCGTCTTTAAGTGGCACTTGTACTACGGCAGACGGAGTAGTACTAGTCGAATTGAGGTTAGCGGCGATAAGGGGTGCAATCAGAAGGGAAGAACAGGAGGACCAGGTCAGGAGGTGAAGAAACGTGAGCAAGGAAAGTGGAAACATGAAACGGCGCCCGATGATCGATGTCACCGTCGCTGACTGACCGCCATTCTTACTTCGAGCATAATGGCGATGATGATGTGAACGGGGATGCTTAACAGAGTGACCAGGTCGATCTTGGTAGTGGAGGATCACAGTCGATGTGGTGGACATTTTGAAGAGCTGCTCTTGCGGTTGCTGCTGCTGAGAGGATATATGACACTCTTTCGTTTTCCGAGTGTCTTTCTGCCTGTACTGGCGCCGAAAGCAGTCTGACCAACTGCTGCTGATGTTTTAGTGTCGATCGTTTGTACCTCAGCAGCAGATGATGATGATGAAGTGACGATGTGAAACAGGAGGATGAACAAAACAAACTGAGAGGATGGGTGCTGGTGGTGGTGGTGATGAAGTCTCTTCTGCTGGCGCCGCCGCCACCGATGCTGCAGATGCTGCTGTGATTCGTAGAGGACGCAATGTGCTTGCTGTTGTCTGCCTTATCACATGCGACATTCACAGACAGACTGCTCTTCAACACTGACTGGCTGGCTGTCTGTCTGCCGCTGCAGTAGCTATTTATCAGATTATCAGGAGAAATGCCGGCAAATGCTGCTGTCTGTGCTGTGCTGATCGGCGACACACTGTGATTCGCGCCCTGTCTGCTGCAGGCCACCGCTGTCCGTGTCTCGACCGAAAGGCCGGCAAAGTAGAAATGAACAGTGCACAAAATGTGTAGAGGAGAATATCGATGTCTTTCCCTTTCTTTCTCTCACACTGCGCTGTCTGCGGCAAAGTCGCGTGTCAGCGGACACTGTGAACGACGGCGGCGGTGACGATGAGGACTGCCGCCGATGCCGAAAAAGAAGCAGCATGCACGTCTGTGCCGGTGGTGGTGCCTTCTGCCACTGTCTTCTTTTCCCCTGTCTCGGTGCGAGTGTGTGTGTTCACGGCGTCGACCTACGTGACGCCATTTGGCATACTCAAGTAGATCGAGAGTAGTGTCGACAGTGTACAGCGGCGAATACGGTGGAGCAGAGGTACTGCTGCTGAAGAGGCGCTCTGTGAGAGACTGACTCGAGAAGGGAATCACCACTTCAACCACGAGGCCTGCTAGTAGCATGACGTAAGAGGAGATGTGCTTGCCTGAAGAGAATGCTGCACAGTAGATGCTGCAGTCAAAGTCAGCGGACGGCTACTGTTGCCGTTTGACACTGTTTGGCGCCATTCACCACCGGGCATCACTGTTGAGCTTTCAATGTCAAAGGGCATTGACAAAGAGCAAATTACCAGTGCGTGGGCAGTGGGCAGGCTAGGGTATTTTTGCAACCTGACTTCAACTGGGATATTTTTAGTTTGTGGATAAAGGGTACAGGGGTGGTGATAAAGTGATGGGTCTATCTGTAGAGGAAGCGCAGAGGAAGTGAGTTATCGTCTACTGAGCTGATTGTGCGATATCGGAAATCAGTGTGGCAAGTGCGCTGAAGTTGTACAATCTCTCTCTCTCTCTCTCTCTCTCTCTCTCTCTCTCTCTCTCTCTCTCTC
>JAALOO010000701.1_pt1 | contig 28244 bp, 22 predicted proteins | sample 7257641 | NCBI WGS metagenome assembly JAALOO01 (sample SAMN14085613, study PRJNA598686) | mite metagenome | biome: ENVO:01001000; feature: ENVO:01001002; material: ENVO:01001226; isolation source: single female mite from University of Michigan culture on fish food culture... ...
TCCATCTCCATCTCCTACAAAGATGATGATGAGATGGTGATCTCCATAATCATCATACTAGATCACACTATTGCAATGTTGCTGTTATTCAAAATTCGAGAAAAGTACTACGCACTTGAGAAATCAGCAATCTCGGAACACGACCAAGACATATGTTGCCAATTCTGTTGCCCCGTATGTTAGCCAAATGCAAATGGCCGATCAAGCAATATCAGCAACAAAACAGCTCGCTGTACACTGCTGACACTGTTTGCTTTTTTAAAATAAATTTAAAAGCAAAAATGTGCTGGAACTAGAGAGTGCTCAGAGGAAGGAGCAGCTGCTGTTGCGGTAGTCATTTTTGCTATCACAGATCACTACTGTGATCTTGAAATAAGGCTGCAGATGTAGTGTCTAGGTCATGTTTCACGAATGCCCATTCTCTACAGTCAGCCAATCAGCACACTGAAAACAACTTCAATGCAGTTGTGTTCAGTGACCTTCATCAAGTTAACTTGAACGATGCTCAATTTCCAGGCAATCAATGCACTTTCATGTCTTTTACAGCCATCCTTTATTCCTCTCTAGTAAAAAGATTTCCGCAATCAAAAGATGATATGCTTCAAATTTTAAAATGCGGGAACAGTTACTATGAGAGTAACATGAAAGAAAATTTAGATTTGCATCAGAAATAGCCAAAGTTTTCATACCGGTCCCAGCGACATCAACTCAAAAACGTCAAAATTTTTAGGAATAAAGCTGTGGTTTGTACCGGAAAGGAGGAGGTGTTTGCTGTGGGCTTGTAGGAGAGTGAAATTAATGGGCTGAAAAACATTGGTGATACACTAAAAGAATTCCGTGATGAAAGGCTGAACACACAACTTTAAATCATTCAAAACATCTTCAGGCAAAAAATACTGCCGAAAATTAAATTGAAAGAAACAGTGTTGCAGTTTGAAGTGATTTTTTTCTTTTTGATGAAAAGATATCACTGCTTTAAGTTTTGGTAGCCTGAATGCCGCTCATGCAAATCAACTGGTAGTGATGATGATGATTCACTTCTCAAACATCAGAAGTAGCAGTTTCCTGCCACACAGTGCACATTCAATGAGAGTTTGAGAGAAAGAAAACAGTGTCGCAGTAGTGAGCATCATTAGCATCATTAGCTGCCAGACGCAATTTGTCTGTCTACAGTTGGCTAGTGCAACAGCCGAAATACATATTTTTGTTACTAACAACAAACAAGTGACAGTGGAGTGGGCATCTGACTGAATAGCTGTTGCTGCTGCTGCTGGTGCGCAACCAGTGTTGAATGCATTTGAAAAAATGGCAATGTGTCAGTTAGAACTGTTAGTCTAATTAGCAAAACATTTTTGATAAAAAGTTCAATAAAATAAATTGTTTTAAACAGAGATTCTTTTACTCTTTTTTAATAAATTTGGAGCCGAAAAACATTAAAAAGCCAAAGTAGATAAGGATGAACTAATAAGAGAGAAAAAACTTGGCAATTAAATAAAATTTTTTTTACGTTAAAAAAATTAAAACAAGTTTCAGTCTTTACCTGCACCAGCGACTGACTGTTAATCGGGCCCATCGGCCCTGCGGTCATTGAATAAAACCTAAGGTGCTTCGGCTTGAGAAACTCAACGTAGATCAGCAACTTCCAGTAGCTGCGCAGACACTTCTGATAACTCCTTTTTTTCTTTTGCGGTCGTTCAGCAAAAAATGACAGCCCAAACAGCGTCGACTCTACCGTCCTTAGCGACTGCCTAACTGACAGATTAAGTACCAGAAGAATCAGCGAGCAGGCAAAGGGAACGAGGCTTTGAAAGAGCAGTACACCAATGCCAAAGTTGCGCATCAGCGGCTGCACCTGGAAGTACACCACGTAGACGAGGCAGTAGGCGTTGAAGGCGACGTTTCCGAGGACGTAGGCAAAGTAGAAGGGGGACACTACCTGCTCGTTGAACGGCTTCAGGTAGACGAGCAGGTGGCTGTGCTCCAGGCGGAAACGCTCCAGCTGCTGAAGAAGAAGTTGAGGCAGCAGCAGCGAAGACTTTTGCCGCCGCCGCCGCCGCCGTCGATGATGCACAATGCAATGAATGGCAAAGGTCAGCCGCCGATTGATTTCCCTAAACTCGGTAATCAGCGTGGTGGCCAGGAGGACGATCAGCGCAATGAGCAGTAGCAGGTACTTGGAACCGATGGAGAGGCAGAAGATGCCGAAGAAGAAGTCAATGAAGAGGATGAGGCTGTTCACCGGGGTGAAGGGGGCACTGTCGAAGAGGAGGATAATGCAAATGATGCAAGTGTAAACTAGACGACAAAAAACAAAAAAAAAAGTTAAAAGTTAAAAATATTTTTAAAAGTACAAACAAACAAACAAACAAAAAACTCACAGGAAAAATACAGCAACTGCGTGGCCACCTCAAGGCCGACCCAGAAGCGCACTATTTGACACTTCAGCCTTCTAGAAACGGCCTGAAAGGGCGTCAAAACCTGCTGTGTTTGGTCACGGCTTTTGACGTGCTGGCGTGAAAACTTCACCTGATGCGGCCGCCTGATGAGCAGGTGAAGCAGGCCAAACAGCTCCCGGAAAACCTTCCGGTGCAAATTGCACAGGTGCACGCTTCGAAGTACTTTAACGTCCGAGTTGGCGGCGAAGAAGTCGCCCACCGTCTCCTGGACGACGTAGTGAATTGCCCGCCAGAGGCGGCCGTCGCTGATGCCCGTCAGCACCTGGTTGAAGGCGAAGCCGAAGAAGAGGACCATCGGCGAGATGGCCAGAAAGAGGTCTCGCTGGGTGAGGCCGCTGTTGAAGAGGACCGTACAGAGGTGGTCGTAGTGGAGGCGGTACCACTCGGCTTGGGATGATCTCTCCACCTTGAGAAAGTGGTACACCACCAGGACTCGACTGAAGAGGTACAGCATCGAGGCGTGGTACACCTTGACCAGCGTACTGTTGTGCTCTCGCCGGTACAGCTTCTCCGTTTTGCTGTACAGCGACTCGATGGGTGAGAAGGACATGGTCAGGTTGATTACTTTTGTTGCTAATTAAGTTTGAGGGCATTAATTTAAAGGAATAAAAGATACTCGAACTGAAACTAGATATTATTTACTGACAACAAAAAGGAATGATTTGTTTCAGCAAACTGAATATAAACTTTTGAGCGTAAATATCCAGGTTTTTAAAAATAAAATTTATTTATTTTTTACTTAAGGTAGACATTTACTATGTATCCTACAAAACTCTAGTTAAGTGAAGTACTGTTTTTTGTCAAAAGTTAAATATTCAAAAGTATTGATTAATTGCTGCAATGTAAGTTAAAAAATGTGTGGTTTGATGAGTTTTCCTGTCGTTTCCCTTTTTCTGCTGAAATTGGTCTTTACTGTTTTGCTCAAGAATGGTATAGGTTTTTAAAAGGAGCAGATTTTTTACATTATTTATTGCTTAATAGTTTAATTAGAAGTGAACTCACTGTCAAAGACAATTAGTAAACAAATTTTGCCTTTTTTGCAAAGTGAGCGCAGTAAATTTTGGCAAATAATCAATAATTTTTACATTGTTATACAATTTTGACATTTTACAAAACAAAATGAATTTAAATAATTTAAAAATGAGTTAGTTTTGTAAAACATTAAAAAAGTTATTAATTTAAACGTTATTTAGTTAGTACTCTAAATTTGGTCGCCATTTAGTAAACTGATACAATGAGTTCTGTTTGTTTAAAAAACAATCTTGACGCAAACCTAACCATTTAAAAATTTATTAGTACAGCTTAAGCTCTAGCCGTTGGTAACACAAAAAATGCCATGTCTTCAGTAGTGTCTGCCCTTGCCAGTCGTTCAGTTGCTCATTAGCTATTAATTGATTTTTTACTAATGAACCAACTAATGACAACCAGTAGCCACCACCTTGGGACCAACAGTTGAATTCCATCCAGCCCAAAGTATCATCAGCATCAACATCAACAGATGCTAACCAACAACAACAATTTTTTCCCCTTTCTCGCGCTCATTAAGCTCCTGCGAGCTACTGTACGGCCACTGTGCCGTTCATTAGCAGGTTTCAGTCAGTAACATCAACAAGTGTCTGTGAAAGGTGAAAAATGAAAACAAAGTGGCTGACGGAAACTCGATTTCAGCTACTAATGAACCAGATTGTAACAACAAGAATGATCACAAGCTCTCTGACTGTCTAGACACTGCTGTTGCTGTTTTTTTTGTTTGAAAGAGGAAAAGTACGTTTTGCCTGCGACGTAGTTTTTTCCACTACTGCTGCTGCAGTGTGTTGCCAACCAGAAGGGAAAGAAAGGGGACAGACTTTGTTTTGATAGAGGCAGAAACCGGCGAGAGTTTGTTTTGATAGCAGGCTTACCAGAGCAGCAGCAGCAAACCTTCATTTTCAGTGTTTCCCCCAGTGTGTGCTGGATAAAAGCACGGCAGCTTTGAAATAGGAAAATCAGATCAAGGAGGGAAAAAAGAGGATTCAGCTCAATTTGGCAACTGATAGTTTGGCATCAGTGTTGTTTGATTTGTTTCACAAGCACTTGTCATTCTCTTTTGCTCACTCTTCTGAGCTGGAGACACCACTTTTAGTGCCTGATGACTGGTGACTACCGCTTTCAACTCTTTCATCTCTTCTTTTTTGTTGGCCACACAGTAAGTGACAATTGTTTGCTTTTGATTTACAACAAATGTTTTGCATACTCTAGTCAAAGCTTTCGACGACTTGTTGCAGCTACAAGTTTGACTCAACTTTGACTCAAAGCTGAGCAATGTAGGCGCGCACAAATGTTTTGTCAGCTAGAAAATGTTTTGCATGCCTGAATCAGTAGTTAAAATGTTTTAAGCGATTTAAATAGAAAATTGTGATTGGCAATCTTATGATTAAGCTGCCATTGGCAGTGGTAAACTTTAGTGGCAAACCACCAACATTTTCCAACAAAGTTTACTTTAGCAACCTGTTTATCAAAACCAGCCTCAGCAGCCAGCGTTTTAAAGGGTGTGCAGAATTGTGCATTACACTTGTTTATTTTGAATAATATCAAAGAAGTCTGCCGGTTTGCTCATTTTGCAAAATTTTTAAAAAGCTGATAAAGCGAATCAATTGAACATTTCAAATTTGTCATCATAGTAATCAAGCCCAAGGTTTACTTCGATGACAAAGTTTGATTTGCCAATTTAACTTTGTTGTGGCTAACGACACGCAGGCAGTTGATTGGTGGGCACTAGTTAATAACAGAAAAAAATGCCTTGTAAAAAATTAACTGCTGCGACACAAACCAACGTCAACTTTGTGAAACATTTTAAAAACGGTCATTTACGTTACAAAAAATTGAAAAGTGCTCGAAAAAATTTTCAAACTCATTTGTTGAAAATGGAGTCATCAAACTCCTTAGCAAAAAAGAACCAAATAGTAATTACGACTTACGCAAACTGGCTATTATGAACAGTTAATCATCGAGTAGTGTTGATGCTGACCAGTTGCAGTTCACGTAGATGTGTCGCAGCGAGCTGTTTCAGTTGAGTTGATGAAAAGAGAACAAAAAACTGTGCAAAAATATGTTTTCCACAGTGTCGCGCAAAGGAGTGACCACAGGCTTCAGTTTGTAGGTTGAGAGAGCTCATAAAAGTGCTCCCCTACTTCGTCTTTTGAGCAGGCTGCCACCTTGCGTTGCTTCCGTTCCCTTTGTTTTTTCAACAATTAACCCCGTTTCAATGATTGAAACAGGTGGTGAAACAAGTGATCAGCTTTAAAGGGGGCATAAACATTGATGCCAAAGCTCATCTTAACAGCAGTTAAGCCATAATCAAGCCCGGGAAGCCATTGCAAGACAACAAGCTCTTTAAACAAGTTGTCATTTAAACCTGAACTGGAGAAAAGAATGGTGCATCAAGGACTGTCTGACACGGCATTTCCTTTAGTCAGCTTGAGAGTAGTAGGAATAATTGGAGTACTACTCATCATCACTACTTTTTATTGCCCTTGCCGTGCCAGTGTCAATTAATTTAGGTTTCAGCTTAGCATTTAAACGATAGTGCTTGAAATAGGAGTTTACCCTTTATTTTGGTAACAAATAACTCTGTTTTTAAATTAGTTTTCACGTCAAAAGTTCCCCACTTGTCAAAAAGTACAAATCGAGCTAAAGCTTAAATCAGAGCAAATTCAAAAAGTTTTTTTTTAAATTTGGCATAAAAGCACATTAAATGATCGTTGTGGCTTTTGGAGTTTGCATCTGCGGAAGCTGCAATTCTTCAAGTTGCTGCAGCACAGTCAAACTGTATAGCTCTTGCTGGTAAAGATTCGTTCGATACAACTTGTACTCAGTGGTCATCATTTGTTTCCAACGAATCTTCACCTGCATTTGCTAAACCCTCACTCAACAAACAAACCAAGTTGTTTTGACAATTGATTAAAACAAACAAAATTGAGCAAAAGTAAAGTAAACAGCAACCGAATGCTTTAGCTCATTCAATTAACCAGAACAAAAACAATCTCAATATCATAAAAACATTTTAAAAGTTAATTTGTTTCATTCACAAAAAATTTAAAAAATGACGAGCATTTTTAAAATATTATTGTTATTATTGTTCTGATTTGAATGAGCTTAAGCTGAGAGCGGAAAACTGTGCTTTTTAATCAATTTTTAATCAATTTTTTATTGTGCTGCTAAACATTCTTTGGCGTGTAATGCTTCTTTTTTCTCAAAACATTTCAATCATTTTCAGCAGGCTCAACAGCGATTCACATAATTTTTAAATTGCAAAAATTTGAAAACAACATACGGCAAAATCACTTAATTTGGCAAAAAATCATTTTTGTAGTTGTTGAGCAAAGACACTTTGATCAACAGAAACAAAAGAAAAATTTTTGCAGTTAACAATGTTTGCGTAGTCAGTGGCACTGTCGGGCAGTTGAATCACTTTCACTAGATCTAGTCTTTTATGCAGATGACGTCTTCGAGGACGGCATCTACAGAAAAGAGAAGATCATCAAGTTATTGGCACAAAAAAATCTCATTGTGCATTACTGCTGCTGTACAATCGTTCAGACGCTTTCACTTCTGATCCCTGATCAGAAGTAAAATGGGCAAAGTTCTGCACGCTGAGCAGTGTGAAATGACAACTGAACTGCCAACAGCAGCGACAATTGCAAAAAACTGTTTGAGACATAACTTTGTTTGATCGTCAGAGTCGTCCGAGTTGTTCAAACTAATGACGTCTAGACAGCCAGTCAGTCCATTAAGTCCATTGGCAGCAATGTGTTTGCCTTATTTGCGATGATGTTGCTAACCAGTTTTTTGTTTTGACTATCAGAGAGCAAAAATAAGAGCACTCTTCACCAGTTTGTCTGAATAGTTTTTTTCTTTTTCATTCAAGCACAACAACAACAGCAACAAGTGGTTGATGGTAAAGTAAGCAAATGTTTTGCTGCCATGATGTGTTTCTTTTTTTGTTGAAGTTGAACTGATTGACATTTTTTTGACTTGATGGTTTTTGGATTAAAGTAACTTTGTAATGTAGACAAAACTACAATACAATGTTTTCATTAAAAAAATTTTTGGCAAGTCACTAGTTGAAGTAGTTGTTTGTGAAATTATCAAAGGTTACGGAAGACCACCTTCATTCGCTACACAAAAAAAGTTTTTTTTGAAAATGATTAATTTTGGGCAATGACTTTAGCAAAGTAGGAATAAATGTTGAAAAGATTATTTATTTACAAAGCATAAATTAATATAGCGCACAATGAGGGATACTTTTTATTCAATACATTGTTTTTTCAGCCATTATACACTGCAAATTTGAATTTTTTACAACAACAAAAATGAAACGCATTTTGAGTAAATGAAATCATATTACCTTAGGCAGCATTTTTTATATTTTAGTCAAATTAATTATAAAAAACTTGTTTTTATAATTAATTTAAAACTTAAAACAACTTTTTGAAATCATATTTTTAATAAAGTGCAGTGGACTCGGGCATTACAAAAGTTATGAAGTTCAGTTGTGTTCGTTTTGTTCACAAAACATTTAACTTTCTTTTCAATAAAAATCTCTTCAAATATTTTTTCAAAATGTTCATAAATGTTTTTGCCATGTAAAAAATATTTTTAAAACAAGCATTTGACATTTTTTTATTTTTAATATTATTTGCACAATGTCGCAAAGTGGTATTTGCATTTTTTGCTTCTGCACAGGCTTGCGCACATTGTTTAAAAAATAAATTTAATTTTAAAAAATGCTTTTTAGATAAACAAAACAATGAAATGTAATTTGAATATAATGCTTTTTGTTATTATTAATTTCCAGTAAAAAAATCCCAAATCAAGGACTGATTTGCAAAAAATAAAAAAACTGAAAAACTAGTTTTGAAACTCCTAAAAACTCCAAAAACTTAGTACTTAACGTGACTGCCGAAAAAAAAGATGTCCGCCGCCCCAAAGCTTAACATTTCTGCTGCCGCCGCCGCCGAGGACGCCGACGACGAGGCCAGTCCAAGCCCGAGTCACAGTCAGTTACTGCCAGTGCTGTCTAAGGCAATTGAGGACTTTGGCCTAGAGCTGCTTCACCGGCTGGAAAGTAAAGAACTAGATCAACGAGAGAAAACGGGTGCCGATCCGAAGAACCTCTTCATCAGTCCGCTGAGCTTGAGCACCGTTCTGGGCGTGGTGCTGGTCGGTGCCGCCGGCGACACTTATCGGGAGATTAAGCGAGCGCTCGGGTAACTCAACCTAAAAACATTTTGTTTTCATTAACCAAACTCTTAAACTTTCTATTTCATTTCCTTAGACTTAAAAGCGACTTTTCCGACGCCGAACTGGCCGCCTCCTTCAAACTGCTCGCCAGCAGCCGTCTTCACGACCAGAAGAGCAGCTCGCTGAAGCAGGCCAACGCCCTGGTCCTCCACCGGGAGCACTTTCCCCTGCTGCGGCCCACTTTTGTGCAGGCGGCAGAGGGCAACTTCGATGCCGCCCTCTTCTCGGTGGACTTTGCCCAAAAGCCCAAAGAGGCGGTGGCGAAGATCAACAAGTGGGCCAGAGTGCGAACGGGGGGAGGGGTGAAAAAGCTGATCACCAATGTGGCGGCTGACCATCAGAAAGACGCCAAGAAGAAGCTGCTTCTCTTCAACGCCCTCCACTTCAAGGGCCGGTGGCCAGGTGGTGGTGGTGGTGGTGGTGTGAACAGCGTCCACTTTGACCTCTACCTGACCATTGAAAAGCGGTTCAGCTGGGGACCGCTGGAGGAGCAGGAGGCCCTGGTGCCGATGATGCAGACCTTCGGCGCCCTCCTCAAGTACGTCATCCTCGAGCAGGGCCAGCTGGTGGAGCTGCCCTATGGGGGCGGTGGTGGTGGGGAGCGCCAGATGCTGGTCCTCTTTCTGCCCAATCAGGCGTATCTAAGCGAGCACGGGTTGACCATCAGCGCCGCCTACGCCGAGGTAGTCGCTCACCAGCGAGTGTACGCCCCCTTCGGCACGGAGTGGGCGGGGGACAGCGGCTTTCCCCGTGAGGTGAATCTGGCGCTGCCCCGTTTTAAGCTGGAAACAACCTACAATCTGGTGCAGGAGCTGCAGGAGATGGGCATTCGAGGGGCGTTCAGCGAGGTGGAGTCGAACTTCAGTCGAATGGCTAAAGAAGAAGGAAAGGTAAAAGGAGGAGGGCTGCGCATCTCCGACGTCCTCCACAAGGCGGTCATTCAAGTTGATGAGGAGGGGGAGGAGTACGTGGTGGGAGGAAAAGGAGGAGGAGGAGGAAGAGGAAAAGAAGGTCCGGAAGTTTGCGGTGATTGTGGTGGTGTTCTTGATGATGGTGAAAGTGGTGGTGCTCCCTACGCCTCCCGGCACATCTTTGAGCCGCTGATGTTGACCTTCAATCGGCCTTTCCTCTTTGCCGTCTGCGACCGCCGCCGTCGCCTGCACACTGCCACACTGGCCGTCGGTATCCTCAACAAGCCGGAAGGCGGCACGGAGGGAGCCTTCAAGCGACCCAAGGAGTCAAAACTGTGGGACCCCGACTGTGACGCCTTTGAGCTGCTCATGGTCCAGGAGAAGGATTAATCGAGGAAAAAAGTAAATCAATAACTCATTCGCTTTTTTGTGTTTAATAGTTTCTTTGCAAAGTAACACTTTTTTGTTTCTATTCTCAGCTATTTTCCGATGAAGACTGATGTACGACAGCAAAAGTTAACTGTACGCAATTAATAGTGAACTATTGATCTTTTTCAGCTACCACAATACACACAGTTCTACCTCTGAAAGATGCACTCACCGCATTCACTGTTAATCATAATCACCAGTTTAGTGTGCGAACATACTTTGTGTTACTAGCTATCTTTTTAAATGACCTTGACTGTGTTGTTAAAGGAAAAACAAAGATAAGCTGTTTAAATGACTACCTTCTAAAAATGTGCAAAAAAATAAAATTGTTTGAAATAATTTGAGTTGGCAAAGTAATTAAAACTGCATGCTGAATGGCTGGTGGTGAAAACTTAAAAGTTCGAAAACTTTACAAACGTGTTTTGATCAAACAATAAAAAAATAAAAGTTCTAAAATTTTGGAACTTTATGTTGATGTTCGAACTGACAAGCATTGTTCTCCAATTCTACTTAGGGTGGCACATCTCACTGCAGTGAGTCAGTTGCTCTGCAGCACTCGCTGAGAGAGGTTCTCTCTCTCACTGCATCACAGCAAAAAATGCGCAACGACAAAATGCGCATTTTTTTGCCTTCGATTCCGGGCCAGCTTTGGGGAGCCGTCTTCCACTCCCTGCCACTGACCTATCAACAGTGGGGACGGCTCTACCAAAAGTTTCTTCATGCTCTAGTTCTATTATTCGCGGCGCAGCTCGCGCCCTCGTACCTAGGTAAGTGAATCATCGTTATTTTTTAAAAACGTTTTTAAAAACTGATCTTTTTAATGAAGCATTTAGGGTGAAGCTTACACACCAAAAGAACGCCCTGGCAAAAAGTTCGAGGAAAACCAAGTCAAACTTTGTGAGAAGCACTTTTTGGGTGGGACTCACACATCAGGACAACAGTGACCGGAAGTTGCGCATTTTTTGCCTTCGATTCCCCGGCCAGTTTTGGGGAGCCGTTTTCCACTCCCTGCCACTGACCTATCAGGAGTGGCAGGGCAGAAGGGACGGCTCTACCAAAAGTTTTTTCATGCATTAGTTCTATTATTCGCGGCGCAGTTTGCGCCCTTGAACCTAGGTGAGTAAATTATCATTATTTTTAAACGCGTTTCTAAAAACTTTTTTCTTTTTAGTGAAACATTTTGGGTGGGACTCACACATCAAAAGAGTGCCCTGGCGAAAAGCTCAAAAAAACCAAGTCAAACTTTTTAAAAGCGTTTTTGGGTGCGACTCACACACCGGGACGTTTACTGTAAGTAAATTGAATGTGATTTTTTAAAAGTTCTAAAACTAAACAAAAAAGAGCAAAAACTCAAACTGTTAGGTTTTAGAACTTTATGTTGATGTTCGAACTGACAAGCATTGTTCTCCAATTCTACTTAGGGTGGCACATCTCACTGCAGTGAGTCAGTTGCTCTGCAGCACTCGCTGAGAGAGGTTCTCTCTCTCACTGCATCACAGCAAAAAATGCGCAACGACAAAATGCGCATTTTTTTGCCTTCGATTCCGGGCCAGCTTTGGGGAGCCGTCTTCCACTCCCTGCCACTGACCTATCAACAGTGGGGACGGCTCTACCAAAAGTTTTTTCATGCCCTAGTTCTATTATTTGCGGCGCAGTTTGCGCCCCTGCACCTAGGTAAGCGATTATCAGTACTTTTTAAAAACGTTTCTAAAAACTTTTCTTTTTGGTGAAGCATTTAGGGTGAAGCTTACACACCAAAGGAATGCCCTGGCAAAAAGTTCGAGGAAAACCAAGTCAAACTTGTTGATGACGTTTTTTGGGTGGGACTCACACATCAGGACAACCGTGACTGAAAATTGATGATGGCGGCGATGGCGACGACAAGAAAGACCAATTGGTGGTACCAATACCAGGACTCTGGTGGTTGCGCTATCAACAATTACAACAAGAAATCAAGAAGTTTAGGAACACATTGTGTTCTTTGCACAAGTAAGTTTATTTTTTATTTCTTTTATCACTTAAAAACTTTAAAATAAAATTTAGTTTAGATCTGTTAAAACTTAATAAAACGTGTGATTTGTGATTTCAAGCTTACTGTAAGTAAATTGAGTGTGACTTTTAAAAAGTTCGAAAACTTGACAAAAAGGCGCAAAAACTCACACTATTAGGTTTTAGAACTTTATGTTGATGTTCGAACTGACAAGCATTGTTCTCCAATTCTACTTAGGGTGGCACATCTCACTGCAGTGAGTCAGTTGCTCTGCAGCACTCGCTGAGAGAGGTTCTCTCTCTCACTGCATCACAGCAAAAAATGCGCAACGACAAAATGCGCATTTTTTTGCCTTCGATTCCGGGCCAGCTTTGGGGAGCCGTCTTCCACTCCCTGCCACTGACCTATCAACAGTGGGGACGGCTCTACCAAAAGTTTTTTCATGCCCTAGTTCTATTATTTGCGGCGCAGTTTGCGCCCCTGCACCTAGGTAAGCGATTATCAGTACTTTTTAAAAACGTTTCTAAAAACTTTTCTTTTTAATGAAGAATTTAGGGTGAAGCTTACACACCGGGAGAACAGTGCCCGAAAGTTAGAAATGGCAGCAATGGTGACAACAATAAGGGAGGGGGCTTTGGTGGTAACAACCACCAGGGCTCCCTTGTTGTTGGCAACGTCATCATCACGAATTTGAAGGCCAGGAAGAACACTTTGTGAGCTTTACACAGGTAAGTCTTGTTTTGTTTTTGTTCACTTTTTTCACTGAAAACCTTTTGTTCTTTTTTTGCCAGAAGCCTTTTTTAAAAAGTGAAGTTCTCTATCATATTTTTCACTGCCTCAAAGCAAAAAAATTCGCAACGACAAGTTGCGCATTTTATTTGCCTTCGTTTCCCCGGCCAGCTTTGGGGAGCCGTTTCCCCCTGCCACTGACCTATCAACAGTGGGGACGGCTCTACCAAAAGTTTTTTCATGCTCTAGTTCTATTATTCGCGGCGCAGTTTGCGCCCTTGAACCTAGGTGAGTAAATTATCATTACTTTTTTAAAACGTTTCTAAAAACTTTTTTTAGTGAAACATTTTGGTGCGACTCACACACCGGGACAACAGTTCCCGGCAGTTGATAATGGCAGCAATGGTGACAACAATAAGAGAGGGGGCTTTGGTGGTAACAACCTCCAGGGCTCCCCTGTTGTTGGCAACGTCATCAGTAAAAATCTGAAAGCCAGAGAGAACACTTTGTGAGTTTCAAACAGGTAAATTTTGTTTTGCCCTTGTTCACTTTTTTCATTTAAAACCTTTTGTTCTATTTTTCGCCAGAAGCCTTTTTTAAAAAGTGAAGTTCTCTATCATGCGTTTTTTCTCTCTTTCTCTCTCGCTGCTTTGCAACTTGTCGTTGCGCAATTTATTTGCCTGCGTTTCCCCGGCCAACATTGGGGAACCGTCTCTTTCTGCCACTGACCTATCAGCAATAGGGGGGGGGGGCTCTACCAGAAATTTTTCATGCGCTCACTCTATTATTTGCAGCGCAATTTGCGCCCCTGTACCTAGGTAAGTGAATCATCATTACTTTTTAAAAACGTTCGTAAAAACTTTTTTCTTTTTAGTGAAACATTTTGGGTGCGACTCACACACCAAAGGAATGCCCTGGCGAAAGGTTCGAGGAAAACCAAGTCAAACTTTTTGAAAGCATTTTTTAGGTGCGACTCACACACCGAGACAACAGTGACCGGAAGTTGGTGATGGCGGCGATGGCGACGACAAGAGGGACCAATTGGTGGTACCAATGACCCAAGGACCCTGGTGGTATCAACAACCACAACAAGGAGCCAAGAAGTTTAGCTTTGCGTGCATTCTTTTGTCACAACTGCAAAACTGATCGCTAAAATCCAAAACATTAAAAACTTTAATTCTGTCTGTTTGTTTGTTTGTTTGCTAGGCTACTTGCTAAAACCAAAAATAATAGAAAAATGCACTAAATCGCTTGAAAAACTAATTTTAAAATGTGAGGGTTTCACTTCAGCTCAGTTGGGGGCAGCAGCAGCAGCAGCTGCAGACTTGAGGTGCAGCTGAAGTCGGCGGAGGTTTCGGGGCGCCAGCAGCTCTCGAAGCTGCGCCTCCGCCCCTCGGGTCGCCTCCGCCTGAAGGCGGTCGGAGAAGATGCCGTAGAGGGTGATTGACGTCAGGCGGTGGAGGATGCCCATCGGCTCGGTGGTCAGCGCCCGAGCCAGCCGCGGGACGTCCAGCTGCAGGCGAATTGGCGCCGAGGTGAAACTGCCTCCGTGGTTCTCTTCATCATCATCATCATCATCATCATCATCATTATCATCATCATCATCACCCTCGTTATCACCACCATCATCATCATCATTCACCAGGACCACCACCGTTGAGCTGAAGAAGCGGTCCAGGAAGTGGACATTGCCGACGACGGTCAGCTCGGTGAGGTGCTCCAGAGGGTTGATCGGTAGCTGGTGGCGGTGGTGGTGGTGGTGGTCGCTGAGGCTGAAGCCAATCAGCGTCAGACGGGTGAGCGAGTGCAGGTGGGCGAGCATTCCAAAATGGGCCTGGGAGAAGGTCTAAAGTAATGAGAAGAAAAAGGAGTTCATTTAGGGGTGAATTTCAAGGTGTTCACAGGTATCTTTTGTTTCGGGTAGCAAATACCGAAGCCGGTCCCGACTGGTAGTCCCAGGTGTCGTCCTTCTCCGCGAGCACCAGCGAGGTGAGGGCGGTAAAGTGGCGCAGAAGAAAGGCACGGACGGCGATGCTGTCCGCCTCGCCGGACTCCGATTTGGTGTTATTGACCAGCGTCAACGAGGTGACCGACCGACCGAGGACTGCTTGGTTCAGCAGCACTTCCGTTCCGTCACCTTCCGCCGACAGGAAGTGCTTCACCCGGAAGTTGGTGGTGTTCAGCTTCAGGCTGGTCAGCTTGGCGGTGGCGGCGGCGAGCAGCACCGGAAGGCAGCCGGTGACCACCTCGGCGTTCAGACCAAAGTGCACTAGCTGCGGCATCAAGGGGGCCAGGACGGTGAAGTCCTTCCGGTCGTTGAAGAACATGTCGTTGAAGTCGAGATCGAGCGAGGTGAGCGGACTATCGAGGCGACTTTCGACCAGGTAGCGGGTGAGGCAACGGCTGAGGTGATTAAGCGCTTGCCAGCACTTGAAGCGGACGACGTTGATGTTAATGAAGAGCGTTTTTAGGTGAGGAAAGTGGTCCAGGAGCGCAAAAATGGTGGGAAGATCTGGAAAAGAAGATAAAAAAGTAGTGAGTTGTACTTCAATTTAAAAGAAAAAAAGCTGTTTTTTACATGGCACAGAGACCAGGGCACTTGGTCCGTCGCGTTCGAGGATGACCAAGGAAAGGGCTTCGAGGGCCATTGGCGAGAAGGTCGGCGGTGGTGGTCGTAGTGGTGCTCTTTGATGACCACCATCACCATTATCATCAACTTCCACTTCTGCTTCGGCAAAGTTGGTGGTGGTGATCCTCTCAACAAAGCGGAAAAAGGCGGCCAACTTTTGCCCGCCCACCAGTCGCAACAGTGGGCCACCTCGAAACACTTTGTAAACGGTAGTTGGGCGTCGACGGCTTTCCAGCGTGCCGGTGATCACCGCAAAATCGTCCGCCAGCGACCCACCGCCCACATTGACCGCCTCGTGGAAGGTGAGAAAGGGCTGGCGTCGCAGCAGTCCTAGCTCCATCTTTTCCCGTTCCCGTTTGGCGTCTGTAATGAAGTCCACCTCGATGGTGAGCGCCTTCAGTCGGCGGCGAATGTAGTGATCGGCACACCGTTTCCAGAAGTGGTTCACCTCTCGGAGAAGGGCAAGCTGGGAGAGCGGTTGAAGGGAGGTGAGATTGTCATCCTCTGTTTCCGGTTCCGAAGTGGCAATGCAGGAGATTAGCAGGAGGACAAGGTGAGAGTTGAGGAAGACGGAGTCCATTGCGGAGGGAGGTTGTTCGTTTTCTCCGAGCTCGTTGGAGCAGTTTTCGATAGTTTTGTTGCTGTTATCGTTTGGCTTTTTCTCTTCTTTTCCCTTTTCATCTTTATCTTTATAGCATTTGTTTCCTTTCAAATCGGCTTCGTTAGTTTTTGGTTTTGTATTGTTCGACATTTCAGTTTAGATTTTACTAAGGGGTGAAAAGTTAAAGAATACAATTAATTTGTACAAATAAAATGTACGTCAAAGTTGAACACTTGTTTTCCAAGTGTGTTTGTTTTAGCTGAATCACACTAGCGGTAGAATGGAGTTTTATCAGCCAATAGTTGGCGGTGTGCAAACGATCACTAAACTTAATGACTATCTGGCAGCAAACTAAACTTGCAACAAGCAAATTCAAAAACAATTGCAAATGAAAAAACAACACAAAAACAACAAAAGTATTCTGAACTAGCTAAAAGTCGATTAAAAACAAAGCACACAAATCCAAAATCAAAGTTTAGTGCAAGCGAATCAAGTGAATTAAAATACAATCCCAACAATCACCAATCAGAAGTTGACAAAACAGACACGTATACAAAAACACACGTACAAATCAACAGAGAAGTCTGAAAATCGGTATAAAAAAAATTTCATCAAAGTCGTACAGCGCTGAACAAAAAAAGTGAAAACACAAATAGACCAACACAAAAAGTAGATCATCCGACTGCCAACTTGTACCTGGTTTTTATACCTTGGTAGTGTTGGGAAAACGTGGCAGTACCAATGTGTGGGGCAATATCTGCTGACTGGCTGGCAATCAATGGACCGCATCAGCATCAGCATCAGCAGTCGAACATCCACTGGAAAGGATCCTCTGATCTGCTAGTGATCTGTTGGAGGAGTCCTCCTCTGATCCGCAATGAGCCGAGGTAGTTGTCTAGGTAATCCGAACCGAGCTAAACTGCAGCACTGCTTGCTCGTCTTCTTCCTTTTCATTTTAGTCTCGTTCCGCCCAATATCCTCGCTGTCCCATTTTTCAGTTTCGGGCGCCAACAGGTGCACGCACACGCACAGCAAAGTGATTGATTGCCTGCCTGCCTTCCTGTCTGTCTGTCTGCCTGTCTGCTTGTCTGAATTAACGGACCATTTACCCTGTCTGCCCAACAAACAAGCAACAACTGCTAGAGCAGCAGCAGCAGCAGCAGTGGGCGCAATGTACAGCAAAAGTTTTTTTTTTCGTTTTTCAGGTTTAAATAAAAATCTTTTTTTAATAAAACAAAATTTTTTTTGGTTTTGCAATTATGCTAAATGTCAAAAAATTAAACATCCAATTTTTTGTTACATTTTAATGAACTGTAGTGCCATCTGCACTGCACCAACACATCATAGTCAATCAGTACACACAGATCACCCTTACTCACCCCGACCTGTACGTGTCACCCTCTATCTCACCCGTGTCTCTCTCCCCTACATAAGCAGACCTCAATGTAGACACACTTCACCAGTCGGCTCCCAGTCGGCTGCCACTGGTCACGAACCAGTTCCCATCTCAGTCCCCATCTCACTTGTTTCCCCTCATCTCATACTTCTGTATTCGCCCATCACAGATCGTCCTCATCAGTAAAGGTCTCTGCCACCACAGAACAAATTTAAAAAAGGTGTTTTAATTTAACAAAAAAGATTAAACAAAGGCTCTTAAAGGCTTTTAAATCCTAACAATTACACATTGTGCTAAATGGTTTATTAAACTATTTATTAAACTACTGCTATTTTTCACTATTGCAGAAAATCATTTTGAAAAAGCAAAGTTTTGCCTATTTAATCTCCGTCAGGTGCACCAGGTCACCATTGCTTGGTGCTTTGCCTTCATTTCTTATTCCTTTTTTTTGACCATTACCACCGCCCACATCACCCTCCTCATCCTCGACCTCCACCTTCTTCGTCCTCTTGGTCTGCCCAAGCTCACAGTTGTTGTCGTCCTGCTCCTCGTCGTCGGCGTCACAATTTTCAGCCTCCGAAGTAGAAGAAGATCGTGGAAGAGATGGTGGGGGTGATGGCAGCGACAGCTCCGAGGAGGCCGAGGGTGACAACTTGTAGCCGACGCTGTTTCGAACTCCGTAGGCGAAGTAGATGGCCAGTCCGAGGGCCATCCACACGGCGAAGCGCAGCCAGGTCATCACATTGAGGTGCACCATCAGGTAGGTGTTGGTGAAGACGGAGAGGAGCGGAAGTAGGGGGACCAGCGGGACCTTGAAGGATCCCGAGCGGACGACCATCGGCTGGCGGCTGAGCAAGAGAAGAAGGACAAACAGCAAAAATATGGTCAGGCTTATCAGGACGATGCCCAGCGGAGGCAGACTGCCCGCGTAGAGGGCGTCCTCGTAGGCGAACATGACGCCGTTGAAGAGGAGAATGACCAGACCTAGAAATGAAGGAAAAATTGATAAGAGTTTTTATAGTTAGTCGGTTTAATTATCCCTTATCAGTGTACTTATCAAGTGGTCTAGATAGCACTGATAAAGAAAAACAAAGTGTATAGGGGCACTCACAGATGAAACTGATAAGGCTGATGCTCAGCTTGGAGGTGAAGGCGTCTACTCGGTCTGATCGGCTCAGGTTTAGCAGTCGCGAGAAAAAAGATTTGTGATGTTTGAGGCTCTGCTTCCGGTGAGGGTCGTAAAAGCTGGTGGCCTGAGGAGGACCGAGGTTTTGACCGTCGTTATCAACAGCATCTCTAATGGCGGGAGCAAAGTTGTTGTTGTCCAAAACGGAAACTTTGCGGCAGCCCAGGCCATTGTTTTCTAGTTCAGCTACTGATGCATTGTTATCATCAGCTTTTGTCAGTCCAGCCATGTCGTCCTCTTTGTACCTGAGTTTGGTAGTGATGATAACGACAGATTAAAATCAGTAGCAAAAAGTGGTCAGACAATAAGAATCTCAGTACTAGAGTAAAGAGCAATAAAAATGTGTGTGCGTGCCTGTGACGTCGGCGTTTTACAGCATCCACTGCATGACCGATTACACACACATTAAAAAATGTCTGTTAGTTTCAACTGTAACTTCTGACTAAAAAAACACAGCTTTTGCTTACCTTAGAATGAGAATTGAGATGGCGACCAGGCTGTAGGCGAGCAGCGTTCCTGGACAAAAAGAGCATAAAATGAGCAAACAAAAAATGACCTAATTTTTTTCCCTCTCTACTTACCGATGCTCATCATCTCCGCCAGCTGGTCCACGTCGAAGAAGGTGGCCATCAGAGCGGAGAAGAGGCCGGCGACGGCGGTGGCCACGAGGGGCGTCTTGAAGCGGGCGCTGATGGCGCCCAGCGGCCGGAAGAGCAGCCCGTCGGTGGCCATGGCGTAGAGAATGCGCGGCAGGGGAAACATGGCGCCCAGCAGCGAGGTGGAGAGGCCGGCGAGGGCGCCCACGGTGATCACCGTTTTGGCCATCGGCAGGCCGACCTGCTCGAAGACAAAAGGGAGCGGGGCCTTGACGTTCTGCTCGTAGTACGGCCACATCAGCGTTTGGACGGCGGCCACCGAGCAGTAGGCGGCGGTGATTACCAGCAGGCTAAATCAGAGGAAAAAGGGAAAAACAGAGTTTTCAGTATCTTTTTTGTACTCAAGTACTCAACTGCTGCTACTACTACTACTTCAGTACTTCAGTACTTCAGTACTTCCTCCTCTTTCTCCTCCTTACCTCAACACAATGGCAATGGGCAGGTCTCGCTGCGGCCTCAGCACCTCCTCACCGGTGGTGGCCACCGCATCAAAGCCGACATAGCTATAGAAACAGGTGGCCGCGCCGCTGATCGTTCCCTTGATGCCAAAGGGGAAGAAGCCGCCACTTCCGCCCTCCGCCTCGGCGGGAATGTCTCCCTGGTCGATGGCCCAGTTACTTCCTTTTACCTTGAAGAGGCCCACGATGACGCAGTAGGCGATGACGAGGATGTTCACCCCGGTGAAGATGGTGGTGAAGCGGGTGGACTCCTGGACGCCGATGGCCAGCATGCCGGTGAGCAGCATCGTCAGCCCGAAGGCGAACAGGTCCGGGTAGGAGGAGAACCAGGCGGAGGCGGGCAGGGAGAGGTAGCGGCTGAAGAAGCGCTCGATGGCGTTGTCGAAGAGAAAGTCCACGTAGTTGGCGTAGCTGCGGGCGACGGAGGCGGTGCCGATCACGTACTCGAGGATGAGGTTCCAGCCGATGACGAAGGCCATCAGCTCGCCGACGCAGATGTACGAGTAGATGTAGGCGGATCTAGGTAGCGAAAAGGAAAGTAAAAAACGCAATTTTTGCTGATTTATTTAAATTTCTGCAAACAAAATCAGAAGTAGTAGTAGTACCCAGCTTTGGGGACGAGGGCGCCGAATTCTGAATGAAAATAAATAGGAAAAAATGAAAGCAATTAAAGTTTGATTTTAAAGAGGTTTGTTAGAGTTTTATCTTTCAGATTTGGGGATCACCTGCATAGCAAAAGCCGGCAAAGATGCTGCTCACAGCGGCAATGGCAAAGGAGAGCACCACAGAGGGGCCTGGTAAAAAAAAGTTAAAAAGTGATCATTTTTAAGTTTTAAGTTTTAAGTTTTCATTTGTCATTTTGCTACCTGCTTGCTTAGCAGCCACCGTGCCGATGATGACGTAAATGCCGACGCCCAAAGTGGAGCCGATTCCTAATTTAAGCATTTTAAATTAAAACAAAATTAATTTGTTAACATTTATTGCCATTTTACCCAGCGCCGTTAGATCAACTATTCCCAGACATCGTTTTAGTTTTGTTTCACTGCTGGAAACGTCAATCGGCTTTCGCCTGGTGATGGACTTGAGAATTTTCAGCATTTTTGCCAATGTTGTTGTTTTTAAGTGAGATGTAGTTATCTAAACTGCAATTGCAAAAAAGCGAAATCGATTTAACATTGGTCCTGAAATTGATGAAAAAACAAACAAACATAAAAATGAAAACAAGTGCCGTACTTGTAAAATCAACCAGTAAAAATTGGTGATCTTTTATATAGAGAGGGTTTGAAGTTTTTTTCCTTTCACTAGAAAAAAAGATCGACTTTTCGTTGATTGATTTGAACCTGCTGTTGGTGACAGCTGCCGATTAAAGTTGATGAAGATGATGATTAAAGATGGGTAATGTGTAATGGTCAAAAGAGGAAAAAGAACAGACAAGAAGAGGACAATATCATCATTTCCATCATCGCCAATCTCTCATTCTAAGTACTTTGTGGTTACTGTACGGCAGTGTTGTACATTTTTACGGTATTTCTTTTACGATGCTGACGTCGTACAAAGGAACGTCGTTTACTACTACTAAAAAGGCACTGGCAACTGGTTCACAAATGCTTGCTGGTTGGCTGGCCAGTGGCTGGTTTGTTTTTATGGCACTACAGTGATCATTTACAAAAACGGAAAACGAAAGTTTTGAGTGTGAGTTGTAGTAACGACTTTAACTTACAATAACAAAAACAACATTAGGTAGTAGTAAATCGTGATTGTGTTTCGGTTTTTGTCGTTTTCTAACAGTTTGAACAAAACAGCATGTTGTGACACCATCGACCAGCTAGTAGTCAGCGCAAAAGATCAAAGTTTGAAAATGTTGCCGTCTATTTATTCTGAATATTTTTGTCTGAAAACTGTTTTGTGTGAATTTTTAATTCAGCATTTGTCAGTTAGAGTGTTCAGCTAAATTCAAATGCATTTGCTAAACTGAAATGTGTCTGACATTTCTTAATCTAGAGAATGTGCTTTCTACCAGTCGTACAGTAGACAGCAGTAATTCGCTCTGACCTTTGAATATAATCTATTTTGACAAGTCTAATATGAGTGCACTTGCTTGACTGTATAAATGCTGCTTTAGCTGCTGTTGCTGCTGCATTAGTTCATTCAGCGCAAAAACAGTGTTGTGAAACATGGTCACAAAAATTGAGTTTGATTAATGATCTCATAAAGGTTAGGGGAAAGATTCAATTGAAGGCTAATATCATCATCATCACCATTTAATCGCCATCGAACGTTTGACCAGTTTGGTCAAGATCTCTTTTACATGTTAATTTACTTCAACGTAGTACATTTGAAGGGTAGAGTGCAAGTACCAAGTACTTCCGCCGAAACAGCAGCAGCAGCAGCAGCAGCAGCAGTTCAGTCGTACTGTGAATGACAGTTTACATTAAGTAGTAGGCATTAAATTAGATTGTAAAGTCTGACGTTGGCCATAAAGTGCACTATCGCAGCAACAGCAGCAGCAGCAGCAATGGCAATAGTAGTAATCTGCACTATCTCTGGTAGTGTAAATGCTATTGTTGCTGCTGCTTTTTAAGTTTAAAATCTGACTAATTTTTAAACTTTAAAATTAAAATCTTTTGATTTAACTAATTGTTAAGCAAAAAGTTGTAGAAAAGCGGATTTATTAAAAACAAAATAATTAAAAAAACTCAATAGATAAAATTACGTCACTGGTGGTAATAAACAGAATCAATTAAATAGCGCTTAATTGGTACGATATCATTGCGTTGTATTGAGTATAAAATGGGTTTACATTTAGTTTGAGCTAAAATCCGCACTTGTAAGTGCGTTTTGTTTCAAAAAAGCTTTTTTTAAACTTATTGAGCGCAAAATGAAAATCTTTTTTTTATTAAGTGTTGGTTTGGTGCTTTTGTTTCAAGCTGTTTCTGCTCAAAACACTTTTCTCACTGCATTTCCACTGAATTTTCGACATTTTCGACTGACGCCTCGACCTCGTGGCCAAACCGATCCACCGCCAGTTGTGCTGCCCAGTGAGATTTCAGTTCATAAAAACTTGAACGGCAACAACAATGGCGGAAAACTGCCCTTCTTTCTCGAGCTGGCCAACCTTCACCAAAACTCTTCCTCATCGGCTCCTTTAAAATTAAGTTTCAACGGAAGCAACTTCACCGGCCCACTTGAGCGCCTGGACGAGATTCTCTGGCGACTTCCGCTCACCTCTCAGCTGCAGATTTTCATTGACCAAAAAAGGGAGGAACAGTACACTGCCTATCACTTTCACTGGTTCGGCGTGACCACCAGTCTAGATCGGGAGGTGTGTCTGCACATTGCCCACAACAATGCCACCTGGTAAGTGCATAGTAGCTTAAATTAAAAAGATTCTACTAAAAACTCAAAACTTTGAGTAAAGGTTCAGCAGCATCGTCGAAAGTGGGTCGACGGGAAACGGCGACTGGCCAATGAGCCGACTGAAGGCCATTTCCCGTGGAACTGGCCTCGTCACCGGCGGTGCCATTTTTGGACCCACTTTGGAGCCGCTGTTCCTCTCCTCGGACGGCTTTGCCCTCCTTCTGAAGCACAAATCGCCGTGGTTCATCAGGCGGGATCCTTCAACGAGCACTGCTGATCCGCTACTTTGCCTTGCCATTGACGCCAATTCCGCCCCCTACTCTCGTCACCACTCGCTCGATTACATGTCGCTGGAGTTTAGCATCATCGCCTCGAGTTCTTTACTTCAAGCGCATCATGGATTGCTGAAAGAAGGGTTGCTGCCAAAACCGACGTCCATTCCCGTTGAGGACCTTTTTACAAAACCCGTCTGGACTGTGGTTGAAGATAATGACGCCCATCAAACTTCAGTGAACCAAACTTCAGTGGTCACCTTTGCTGAGCAGCTTAAAAAGTACAATCTTTCTGCATCTCAGGTTGAGATTTCAAACTGGGAAAAACACCTAGGTGATGGCACCTTTGATGAGGTCCGATTTCCAAACTCCTCTAAAATGGTTGAAGATCTTCACAAATTAGGCTTCAAAACCTCTCTTCTGGTGACGCCTTTTGCCGACAGCCAGTCAACTGAATACTCTAAAAGTCTGCCTTACCTCACAAAAAGTGCCTCATCAAAGGGTACAAAAGAGGCTAAAGTCAAAAGTGGACGTTACGGAGTGGTCGACTTTAGCAACGCCTCTTCCGTGAACTGGTTCACCGGTCGACTAAAGACACTTCAAACTACAACGAAAATAGACTCATTCAAGTTTGACGGCGGCGAGGTGGCCAACTTTGGAGCAGATCACCTCTTCGCTAACAAAACCGTCCAGGAGCTGCCCAACCTTATCACTTCCGAGTACGTTAAAACTTGCCAACTGCTGGGCAACTCCTGTGACCAAGTTCGAGCAGGTTTCGAAACGCAAGCACTTCCGCTTTTCCTCCAATTTACAGTTGAACCGACTGCTGAGGGTCTAAAGTCGGTCATTCCCACGGCTCTTTCCCTCTCCATTGGCGGTTACCCGTTTCTGGTGGCTCAAATGAGCGCAAAAAATCTATCACACTCAACTGCTTCAGAAGAGCTGTACATCCGCCTCCTTCAGGCGACCACCTTCTTCCCCGCAATGTCCATCATCAGTTCAATGCCAGCCTTATCACACTTTGCTAATCAATCTTTAAAATTGGTCAATTTAACCAGAAAGTACATCAACCTTCACGCTGAACATGCGCCCACGCTAGTGGCCCTTGCCAGGAGGACCGTGCAGTCGGGCGAGCCGATTGTACGGCCGTTGTGGTACGGCGCCAGTTTTTCAACAAACTCAAACGCTGAGCTTATCAACGTTAATGACCAATTTATGATTGGTGAGGACATTCTGGTGGCACCGGTGGTTGAAGTTGGCCAACGATCGAGAACGGTTCACTTTCCGCCTGGCAGCAGCAGCAGCAGCAGTTGGATCGATCAGCATGGAAAGTCGTACAATGGCGGAACAAAGGCAGTTGTACAGGCGCCCCTTGAAGAGCTTCCGTACTTTACTAGACGCCAACTGTAAATGATTTATTAGTTGCTGCTGTTCTACTTTTGCCTGGGATGATGTAAGAACTTTGTTCTTCCCTTTTTTGTATGTGTGTGTCTACATCCGGAACTCTTCCTGCTCTTCCTGAAAAGGTGTTTAGGTGCACAGTTTTGTAATCAGTTTGCTTTTTTTCAATCTTTACCTGTACACCTTGACAAACAATGTGTTTTAACCTACTACGGAAAAAAACTGTTTGCTCGTTTGCTCATTTTTTTCAGTATATTCAATTAGCTTTTTTGAATGTGCCAGGTAGTTTTTGTTGTGGAAATGGTAGTAGTGGTGGTGGTGGTGGTAGTAGTAAGTGTGGTTGTGATGGTGATGGTAGTAAAAAGTTATTGACAAAGTTGGGTCTTCTAGAAACAGTTTGAATACTGATAAAGAAATAATTAAAACATTTTAAATGAACACATGAAGTCTATTTGGTGGCTCCTGTTGCCGGGCAAAAAAGCAGGGTTTTGCAATAATAATGATTTAGCAGCTGTATTGACCCTTTTTCCCAAATGAAAAAATGCCACAGAGTCTAGTCAAAAATTCTGTACTCTACAGTGCAAATTGAGCCGTATTCTTGTTTAAATATTCACACACACAAAATAAAGGAGAATAAATACTAAATGAGATCTACCACACACTACTACAGATACCTTTTTTTTGTTGCGCAAAAGCTGACACACACAAAAACATTTTGCAAGTTTTGTCACCCTTTTTTGTTGTGTCTTAGTATATCTTGTCAACAAACCAAAAGTCTAAATAGAGAGTAGTAGAACAATCGATTGTGCCAAAACACACACACACACATACACACGCCACCAAATAGAGCTACTTCTGTACAACTATCTGCCCAGCGCAGAAAATTGATTAAAACTAAAGCAAACGAAGTAGGTAATTATCATTTGCAGATACTAGGCAAACAAGGCTAGAATAAATGAACAAGAAAAAATAACAACTTGTCAAATTTTTTCACTTTACAAAGACTGGGTATTTAAATTAGAACAACTTTCAGTGGCAAACCTTCAGTCAGTGGTTGCCAACAGTTTTGACAACTGCCAATCTTTTGTCATTTACTAAAAAAGAAAAGAATCCATAATAAGAGCAAAAATGAATCTGCTTTCAGCCATTGCCAATCGCCTTCTCAATTCAATTCACTTGACGCCCAGCGTTTCAGTGATGCTCTCCTTCTCGCCTAATCTTCACAAAAATAAAATGGATAAACTTAATTCTATTCAAAATTTCAATAACAACAACCGAAACAAGAATCACAGCTGCAACCGAATCCTCAAGAGTGAACCACTTTCCGCCGTACTTCCGCTGTACAGCTGGAAGTTTCTCGCCATCAAGCTCTTCATCTACCTATACATGATCTTCTACCTTCCTCGAGCGTTGTACACCTTGGACTTGATGCTGAACAAAGATCAATTGGCTGGTGGTGGTGGTGGTGATGATATCGACAATGGTAGCAGTAGTGGTGGTGGTGGTGGTGGTGGTACTTCAACTGATCTAGGTGATCTGTGCGACTTTCAACTCAAATGTCATCATCATCATCACCATCACCATCATCATGAAGCCTCCCTCGTCAAGAGTGGCCACACCTTCTCGACCTTCTCGAGCAGCCTGAAAACTACCTCTTCTTCCTTCTCCGTCATTTCCGGTGACCCTTCCACTGCCGCCCTTTGCAGCCACCTCCTCTACGACCCGGTGCTGACGACGCACGCCCTGAAGAACAGCGTCTCCTCCTACCTGCTGGTCATCGTCAGCTTCGGCCTGATGACACTGTACAGCATCTACCTCGACTACATGGTCTTCTTTCGGGCCGTACAGTGGGGGCCGCTCTTCGAGGAGGCGGCCCTCTTTCACACCGGCGTTCCGCTGCTCTTCAACTGGCGACGTCCGCTGGCCTCGGTGAAGAGGGTGTTTCGGCAGGCAGCTAGCCTGAAGCGAAGTCCTCTGGCGCAGGAAAACTTCAGCTGGGGCGGCTTTTCAGGGGGCCCCTCGAAGTTCTTTGACCGGCAGACGATCGGCCGAGGCGTTGCCCTCTACCAGGTGTTGAATGTCTTCTTCTCCGGGGTGTTGTTCTTCTTTGGTACGTAGTAGTAGTAATGAAACCAAAAAGGAGTGCAATTCAAGTAATTAACCAAACTTTACTGTATAAACACACACACACACACCTGAACAATGTAGCCGAAATCATCATTGTGATGTTCTTCTTTGTGCTGCGGAATGTCCTTGAGGTGCTCGACCGAAGTAGCTGGTCCTGGAGGTCGCAGTGGATTCTGGCGCTGGCCGCCCTCGACCAGCTGATCACCTGCTACATTGCCTGGAACAGCGCCCGCATCTCCATCGCCGGCGTGGAGGCCTTCCTGTGCGCCTACTACGCCACCAGTCGGCAGGTGGCGCTGCTGAGCGGCGACCAGGAGCGGCTGCTGACCACTGTTAGAAAAATAAAAGAAATTGAGGCCAGTGGCTCAATCCTTGGTGGTGGTAGACCGGAAGTACTGAACCATCAGTTTTCAGGCGGTTCGAGTCGAATGATAATAGTAGACTGCTTCTACGCCTCGCTGGCCCTCCACCGCCGCCAGCACCGCCGCCTGGTGGTCTTCGCCGAGGCGCTGAACAGCGGCCTCATCTCGCCGGTCCTGGTGGCCACTTTCCTTCTGAACTGCCTGGTCAATGCGGCCGTCCTCGCCTCCTTCCTCTACGCCTCCCTCTCCACCAACGACGTCATCGCCAATCTGACCATTCTCTGGTTCCAGGTGGTGAACATCGGCAGCGTCTGCACGCTCTGCGTCCGCTACTCCAAGGCGCTGTATCGGCGGCTGACGCCGCTCAGCCTTCAGGCGCTCAACCTCAGCGGACCAGGCCAAGCGGTGGTCTTCAGTGATAATGCGATAAATCACCGAAACTTCGACACTTCCGGAGACACTAGAAGCTCCTTTTTTCCTGGACCACCTCCTAGAAGCCTCTGGAACCGGGGCTTTCGCGTAGAGCGCCTGAAGATGGCCGCCTTCTACGAGGGCCTCCACCAGAGGGTGGGCGGCCGGGGTCGTTTTCACTTTACCGTGGGGCCCATTGCCTACATTACCACGAAGAGCGTCGCTGAGGTTTGTTTCAGTTTTTGGTTCAGTTTGGTTCAGTTCTCTACCAGGAGGAGTTTAAGCAAGTGCTTAACTAACTTTTTTTCCCTTTTGCCTACCAGTTTTGCATCCAGTACATTGGCTACCTTCTCCTGCTCTTCTCCTTTATCAGAGAGAATCGTGTTTTGAACAGGGAAAACCAGTTGTTGTAATTTTGTTGTTGTTGTTGTGTAATGTTTTGCCAGTTCAAATTTTAGATAACACATTCCTAACTCTCAATTGTTTTTATTGTCAAATAACTTTTTTTATTAAATTTTGATTTTTTAATATAATATCACCAAACTTGCAAAGTTAGGTAACTTGGACCAAACCCAGTACATTTTGTTCAGT
>JAALOO010000702.1_pt1 | contig 28225 bp, 21 predicted proteins | sample 7257641 | NCBI WGS metagenome assembly JAALOO01 (sample SAMN14085613, study PRJNA598686) | mite metagenome | biome: ENVO:01001000; feature: ENVO:01001002; material: ENVO:01001226; isolation source: single female mite from University of Michigan culture on fish food culture... ...
CAGACTACAGATACACAGCCGCCCGCCACTACTTTGGCTTGCCAAACTATTTTTTATTGCAGCAGCTGTTTGATTGAAATGTTGGATTCATATTGACCAAAGAAAGGCAAAAATATTACACTACCTGTTGCTGCTGCTGCTGCTCGTACAGCTGTCCATATACGGACACATGTATGTTTGCCACTATTCATCGATAATGACCCTCATCATTGATTCACTACAGCCTCCTTCATCCTCTAATGAAGCGAGCACTTAACATACTACAGCCTTTGCAGTCAATTAGACCAACAGGCAGGAGGAACAGCAGGAGTTAATAATACTGCAATAATTTCCCAATCAGCAGCAACAGCAGCAACAACAGCCGAAGCAATGACCAGTAGCCAGTAGAAGTGAGCACGTACTAATTTCTGTTGAGCTGCACCAAAAGCAGCAGCAGCAGCACTGTTAGCAGCAAGTAATTACATGCTCTGCTATTGCAACCACAAACACATAAATACAAACACCTGTCAACAGGAGAGAGAGAGAACAATGATTGAGACAATGATGAACGGCAGTTTAGGGGAGGGGGACGTCAGAGGAAGACAGAGAAAAGGTTGCCTAATAATAGCAAAAAGAGTGTGTGTTTGGACGAAAGCTATTAGGTAATCCGAATGTGCTTTTCAACCTCCTCCTCTTCACTTTATTCCGAGAAATGTGTAATAGATTGAAAAAATAGACAAGAAAAAACTCAGGTGCAGCAAGTGCTGAACAGGTACACTGAGCAAAAGAACAATTAAAAAAGTGAGTGCAATTTGACTTAGCATCTTCCTGTCAAAATCTGGTTTCATTTGCTGGTGCAGCAAAGCAGAGCCTGTTTCTGCCGCTTTAGTTTGGACAGCAATCATCGCACTTCATTAAGGTTACTAATCGAATCAAGGAAACAGCAAAAAAGAGGAGGGGAAACAGCAAATTTTTGCTCAATCGGATGTCCCTTCGTTGATAACAGGCGCAGTGCAGGGACTTTATCACTCACAGCCTGAGCAACAGTCAAATGCTTTGGTAATCTTCTGGCGGCTTCCGCGACACAAATTTGTAGTATCACTGCAAGGACCTTGTAAGTTTAGCAACACCGACAAAATCAAAAATGAAAACCGTTGGCCTCATTTATTATTCCTTGTGAATGAATAATAAATTCATTTTCAAAGCCCACTTTAAAATTACTCATCACCTACCTACCACCCACTTTGATCATTAGCTGAATCAAGTCAGAGTGAGAAAAAGAGAAAGAGATTTGTGGTCGAGGTGTCAATAAGTGACACTTCTTTTCCAGTCAGTCAGTGCGAGTTTATGAGCCACCAAATTGAGAGAGTGCCAGCACTAAGTGGCCAGGACAAAAAGAGGCAAAAACGGGGCGATGACGACGACGACAACAACAACAAAGGAACATCAGCAGCAGCAGCAACGTCATTTGACAAGACTGCCTGCAGTTTAACATGTGCCATCTCTCTTACCATTTTGCGTGGACTGTCGATTGAAACGCACTGATTAGCTGACTGAGCTGGACTTATAAGGTGAAAAAGGTACTGCTCTGTGAAAAGAAACGGACCAGCAGCAAATGCATCAGCAAATGCTGAAACGAACAAAAAATGATGATGAGAGGCGAAGTAATGCAGAAAGACAAGTGAAAGAGAAAGGAATGGCAGCCGTCCTCAAGCAATAATAACATAAGAGTCTGAAGTCACTCGAGAAGTCTAGCAAAGAAAAAGAGAAAGAGAAAAAAGAGAAAAAAGAGAAAAAAGAGGCGAAGCTGATTATAAATCAATCAATCAACGACGCCTGTTCCAAATGTTATGGAACAGGCTCAGCAGCAGCAGCAGCTGCATCAACCCTAAAGCCGAATCACCAAATTGCACTGGCAAATCTTCCAAATCTTTCAAAAACAACAACAGCCCTCAAGAAAAGGAGAATTTAGGGACAATTATGCTAACTATTTTTTCTCTTTGAGTAAAAGCTCTGGTGTGTAAAACTAGAGGCAGTGAGCATCGGCAACTCAGGCAAATCAGCATGTTGATCAATGATAAATTGCTACTGAAAACAAAAAGTGAACTAAAAGCTGCGAGAAAAATGTAAAGTGCATCAGAAAAAGAGACAAATATTAATTACTAAGTGTTTTCAAGAGAAGAAGAAGAAGAAGAAGAAGAAGAAGAAGAAGACAATCGGAACAAAAAGTGGCGTTTCAAGTGAAACGAAGAAGAAGAAGTAGGTATGTGAGAGCAGCAAAAATATCGAATTTCAGGAGTTCGTGCATCAAGGCCTGAGTACGCCTATGGCTGCTGTCGAAGTCCACTCACTAACTCGACTTCACCTGTTCACGCACACACACTTCTCACATTTCTGCCCAGTCAATTTGTCATCGAGCAGGCATCAGCAGCAGCAGCAAAAAGGTAGCGCGTGCTCGTGTCTTGATTTATCGCCGCTGTCCACTCTCTGTTCGAAGATGCTGCTAAATAGTAATAAAGGAGACTGTCGCATCGAAAAATGAAGATGATTTTCTGTTTCTCGCTCTCTCTCTCTCTCTCTCTCTCTCTCTCTCTTCCCATTAACTCTCACACATAAATAAACGCATTCCGTAGCAGGTGTCAAAATTAAGGTGCAAGTCTCGCTCGCTCACACTCTCTCAGCTTATCCTCCTTCACATGCAGATTAGCAGCAATCGGCAAAAAATGCAAATAAAGTGGCAGCTAAAATCATCATCTGAAATCATCTGCATCATTGGCGCCATCGGGTTCAGCCAGGCAGCAGCTGTTGTGCACTGTACCCAGTCACGCATATTCACTTGCTTTTCTGGAAACGAACTGCGAACATTTCCATCCACACTAAAATGGTGCTATGATTTTTGGGAGAAAAAGACAGAAAGAGATAATGGTAATGAAATGGTAAATCGGAGAAAGTGCTGGTATTGCTTTTGGCATTTGGTAATTGATACTGCAGCTGCAGCAGCAGCAAAAAGATGCAGGCAAAAAAGATGACAAATTATACAAAAGCGCACTAAAGCGCACAATGACATTGAAAGCGTGGCAGAAAAAAGAGATAGAGAGAGGTGCCGGAGCAGCAACAGCAGACACAATTCAATTCAATTTACCACTTGAGCAAGTTACATTAGTTAGCAGCGAAAAATCGAAAACAACTTGCGCAAGCAGGCAAGCAAGGAAGGGGACATAGTACATCAGTTTTTTTGTTCCTCTCATCTTTCCTCTTCTTGTATTTAACGACTCACTTTAAAGTTCAACAGGTATGAAAAAGAAGAAAAATAAAGAAAAGGGAGATAGTGATTGATACCTCTGTAGATAACAGAAAGAACATTATTTGTTTATTACCTTGCCCAGTGCTGCAGTTCCATCGATATGAGATGGTGGTCAGCTATTCTTGTTCGTGTTTTGTTGTTGCTGATTTGCTATCACCACCACAAATTGTGTGTTCAAACTGGGATTTGCCCAGTTTCACAGTTTACCCACTCGCCATAGTGCACTTCACTCACTTACTATCTCAAACGCTATTCAAAAAATCAAAAAGTTCGTTGTTTTTTGCTGCATTTTGGCAAAACCTGGCTCGTAAAATTTGGCATCTACTACACAAAAAGAAAATGCTGAATATTGAAGGGGGTGATGTCACCAGAGACCACTTTGCCTACATGGTTTTTAATTGGAAAATGGTGGTCAAGAACAAGTGAAAGTGTGCACAAAATATTATGCAATTTGAGCTCAGTAGAGGTAGTAGTCAAATACTAATAAAAATTAAATGACTTTCAATTAAAAGTGCCTCTCGCAAAGCGTTCTACCACCAATGTCAATTGTGAAAAGTTAAATCCACGGTTTTTTGCCGTTGTCGATCACGTTCACGCTCTGAGTTTGCATGTAAAATGAGAGATTTCAGCTCACTAAAATAGCCAAGATGTTGATGATATCGTCCCCCGTCGTCACTGAATCAGTCAGTCATTTTACGACAATGTTGGGTGGCCCCATCAGATCTAATTTTAAAGCAGAAAAGCTTAAAAGTTCAATTTAAAAACTGACAAAACATCAAATAAAACCTAACCAGTAAAAAAGTTGACAAAGACAATGACTCTTCCTTGTGTAGACACCAATTAGCCCCAGTGCTCTCAAGTTTCAAACCGTTTGACAGCTAATCGAAGCAGAAAATGTGCATAGACTTTTTTCAGATGAAATGTGAGACGCATCCTCTTCTTCCTCTTCTTCCTTTTCAAAGGTCAAGTTCAATGGCATTGTAAAAAAGCGCAAATATAACAAGCGAGGAAAATCATTTGTTGCTTGTTATCCTAATCTTCTAATCAGTGAAACAAGTGCTCGAAGGAGAACGAGGCACATGTACCTTGCTCAACTCAACTCGAGCAATTTTCCGCCAAATTACCATTTTGCAATAAAATAAAGTTGCTCCTTTTGGTGATTTATTCCCACGGAGGCAGCCGAAGCCTGCAAGGTATTCAACAACTACAGCAGCAACACTAGTGAAACCTGGAAGATTATTGCCCCCTCCTCACTCCTCAAAGGTTTCCACAAGGTCAAGCATCAGCAGCAGTGGTAGTTCGTCCTCTCACTAAACTTTACTGAACACATTATTTCCAAAAACCTTTTTGGGTAAATTTACATGGCAATAAAAAATGTGAAAAGGGCATGAAAAAGAGCGAGAAAAAGAAACAATTATCGCAGACAGAGAACGGACAAACAGTACTAGTACTCCTTCAGATGAGAGGGAAAGAGGCAAAGGAAATAGGAAGCGAGAAAAAAAGCACTAAAACATTTGTGAAAGGGAAAAGGGAAAGAAGAGCGTAGCTAATTGAGACGTGTCGCGCACGATCTGTGTGATCTCTGTGAGATTGAGATCAAGTGGAGCGATACCTGCTGAAAGTACTGTGCAAGATAGTGCAAGGAAAGGTGTCGGTGGATATGTTTGCTGACAAGCTTTTAAAGTCGTCTGAAAAAAAATTAGCATTTGCGGAAGATAGAGAAGAGGAACACTTTGCTTGCACGTGAGGGGAATACTGTGTGGTTGCTGGTGGCAACCACACAGAGCTTGTCCCCACTACTATTGCATTAGCGAATTATGTCATCACCTTTCTTGTTCTTGTTTTTCCTCCTCTGATTTTCATCTATCTCGAAAAAAAGTGATGTTCACCTACATTGCAATCCACACCCGTTTACATTCTAATTTAGATTTAGATTAATAATTCATGATGAGCAGGAGAGAAAACCCAGAAGAAAAGTGTGCACGAGGTCTGAGGTATAAGGTTGCGTGAGTAACCCTCGAGATGTTGCAATACTCTCACTGGCTTACTTTCACCAGTACTAAAGTACTTTTTGGTACAATCAACTGAGTGATGAGGGGCTGTTGTTATTTGTTGTTGGCTGGCTGGCAATCACCTGCCCCAGCCTACTTTTGCCCTCCCTTCCAGTTCCCCCTTCCCCCACACACAACAATTTTACAAACGAAAGACATTCGGGGAAACACTGCATCTCATCATTAAGAGCAATGGTAAAGGGAAAGAGTGAGGGTGATCGTAATCGATCATACACACAGACAGAGAAAAAGAAAAGATCTGATCAGATAGATATCACAGGGATGAAAGGGGGATGAAAAGACCACCACCACCATCAACGGCTTTAAAATCAGGCTAAAGATGCCCTGAAGTGAAGAGTGAAGAAGGAAGGAAAGAAAGGACTGTAGCGTTGGTGACACAGAGGCAGACAATGCGGCTGAAAAAGAAGATCACTGATAAGACGGTTACGTAGACACGAGCTGAATACTAAACGAAGGGTGGTGATAGGGGTGACACACTGACGACCCGGGAAACACACTGAACAGAGGCAACAACAACCGTACAGGAGATGCCGTACCGTTGATAAATGGGCGCAGCACAATTAGGGTAAATAAGTGGCAAATTAAAATGCAATCAAAGCAAATGAAAAAAGAAAAGAAAAGAAAAGAGCGGAATTACCAGAGGGAGTTTGCATTTTAAGCGGGGCCATTACTTAACATACGACCGCGCCGCGAGAAAACCCACAGTTATGACACAGGCTACTTCTCAAAGTATGCAAGTCATAGACTTTTTTAACGACTAAAAGTCGATGCTACCATCGATCATCCATCCGCTCCGTAAACTATCAGGGTGGATCGAGAGATGGGGAGATCAATATCGCAGTGGCGGCGTCGGCGGCGGCGGAGAAACCACCCGCAAAGAAAAACCACGACTCTGTCTGCCGACGACCAAACGGCTGAAACTGTGAAGTGAGGACAGTATTGACTGTAGTGAGGTGAGGTGATAAGAATCGAGGTGATTCAAATTTGACTTTGATTATGATGATAGAAATGAAACGGCGATTAGAGAGAACGATCGTCAGCAGCGGATCTTCTCCTCAAGGAAAACGCGTAATTCTCTCTGCACGAGCAAAAAAGAGCTAAAAAGGAAACATCTTTCAATGAATGAAACGAACGTGCAAAAGTGAAACGACAAGCAAACAAAAAACTACACCAGCAATGTAACTGTTTTGAGAGGAATACGGAAGTTTTGGTAAACAACATTCTTTACCTGCAACCTCAAAAACCCCTGTCAACTTTCCTAGTAATCTTTCTTCCTTCCTTTACAACGGCACAAAACTTTGCCCTGAACTTGACCGCTGGCAGGAGAGTGCTCAAAGGGCTGAAGATTTGAGAGGGAGAGGATCTGATGATGCAAACTAAACTCCTTCGAACTAGCAGCTTTGACGCTAATCCCCGGCGGTGCTAGTGACCACAAAGAAGAAGAGGCAGCATCAGCAGCTGACAAGGGATACCAATCGACGGGTATTTACACCACCACCACCACCACCACGACCACCACATTTTTACGATCCTAATCTGCCGCCGCTGTTGGTATTTGCACTTGTCAGAGAGTCAGCTGCTCTCTCTCTCTCTCTATCTCCCTCTCCTCTCAATCTATCCGTTGGACAATCAACGGCAATCATCCAGTGGTCATAATTAATGCTTAATTAAATGGTGAGCACATGGTCAGGACGACAGAGAAAGAGAGAGGGAGAGATAGAATCCAGGCATTAACGAATCCTGTTCGGTTCGAACGAGAAGAAAATGCTGTGATTGTCAGCTGATCGGCTGCTCTGATAGACCTGCAACAGAAGAGTTAAAGCGTGCGCATTTCTGATAAGGCGCACAAAAGGCACTCTTACCTGAGCTTACTGGTGAGGAGGAGATTTGCGATTATCAGGATGGATGGAGGAATATGTGAGCGGATGGTGGTGACGGGTGCTGATCGTCTTCTTATTATTCTTCTTCTTCAACTGTGAACATTACCACCACCGCCACCACCAGCAGCGAAACCAGTCAGACCGTCTCCTTGAATTTTATTGTTTCATTCCTCCAGTGAATGACTGCTGCTTCTTTCAGTTCAGTAATAGTACGAAAATTTCCATTGCTGTCAGTGCTTCGCACCAGGAGAGAGCGAATTGTCTGTGACGATAGTTAAAAAGTCACACAAATGGTGGTGATTTAAATGAGCGAAAGTTAAAATCTTGCGGTCGGTGGTGGTGCACCGACACACCGTGAAAGCACACACATTCCCTTGCTTGCCACTTATGCGAATTTGTTTCTCCAGGCAAAACAAAGCTATTAGCTTAGCGCTTAGCTTAGCGTTTAGCAGCAGCAGCAGCCGGCGCCAGCATTTTTACTTCAAATCGGCTGTCAGCATCTCAGAGCGTGGTGGTTGCAAAGAGCGCCGAAGAACATATTTCCTTCAGGCTCATCTGATCAGACGTATCGATTCAGAAGAAGAAGAAAGGGAAAGGGATATATCGGCTTCTTCGGCTTTGGATCAGTTCGCAAACTGTACATTTGGTATGTGGTGTTCTCGATGATGTCCAGAAGATATGCAAAAGATAAGCGAGAGATTAAGAGTGAACCCAGGTATGTGGGTAGTACACCATGTTCTTTCTCTCTCTCCCCCAATTAGCCTGCTCGCGCCACTCGTATCGTCGACGGCTCATCTTAGTAAACAGTTATTCAGAAGTTCTTCATCTTCGGTGAAGCTATAAAGAATGAAGGAAAGAAGAACGAAAACAAGCGATCACTTGTTAGCATTATCAGCAGTAGAAGCAGCAGCTTTACCACCGCAAATCGTTGTTGAAGTTAGCATCAGTGTTAAAATTGCAAATGAATGCTTGAAAGGAAGCGTGTCGAGAGATAATTTCTCACTCTCACTTGAGAAAGAGCCGAGCAGAGTCGATCAAGGGGAAGCCGCACACTACAGCAAAGAAGTATCATCAGCGTGGCACTATCAGCGTTGCATAATCATCACGCTCTATCAGCGACAGAATAACAAATAAAATCAGCGCATCGCTCCGAGCGAGCCATCAAGAGTCATCAAGGGCTTGCACTCACAGGGAATACCTCTTCGGGTGATAGATGAACTGATATTGTACCACAAAGACGACGACGAGCACCGAGAAGATGAAGATGATGATGATGAGGCTGATTAAGGTGGATCAAGGCGTGTCAAGGTAGAAAACCCATGTTGAACTTTTTTCCGTTTGAGGTTTTTCCGTGTTATCGCGCCAAAAGCGGTGCCACTTTTCTCAAACTGTTTGAGGCTATTTCCACCGGTGCTGCGTTTTAACCTGAACGTGCCTCTTGTTTACATTTTTTTCAGATTTGCGGCTTTTACGATTTTTGAGATTTGATGTGATCCGCTTTCGGGTTGAAGATGTTCCAAGGTGGACTGATTATTTGGTGATTATCATTACTAACATGTACGAAGACGACGACGAGGAGTACAGCGCGCCGGTGGGCACGGCTTTTGCGCCGCTGGAAGCGGATGAAATCGTCTCGCGCAAGCCGGAGATTGATCAGACGGTCCGAGATGAACGCGGACGAAGGCGCTTCCATGGCGCCTTTACCGGCGGCTTCTCCGCCGGTTACTGGAACACCGTCGGCTCGGCGGAGGGCTTCACGCCGCAGATCTTCAGCAGCTCCCGGGTGAACAAGGCTGACCGACAGAAGGGAGCGAAGGGAGCCCGGCCGGAGGACTTCATGGACGATGAGGACTTTGGCTCCTTTGGCATCGCTCCGAAACGGATTCACACCAAGGAGGACTTTGCGGAGAACAGCTCATTTGCCGGTAAGTGTTTCGCCCTTGAATTTGTAAATAGTCAAGTACTAACGGGTTACAATCTTTTGTCAGGACTGCGTGATACCAGCCTAACATTTGACGATGTCATCAAGTCGGTCTTTGCCCCCTCAAAACAGTCCATCGGCATGCGACTCTTTCAAAAGATGAAGCGACACGTCAAGATGGAGCAGAAGGCTCGGCAACGTGACCTGTTTCTCCTGCAACAGGACGATCGACAGTCAAGCAGCAGCAGGAGCAGTTCTAACAAAAGCACCACCAAAGAGACGCTGCAGTACGAGACGAAGGGCGACCTTCACGGCCTCGGCTACAACGGCGCCCTCGACCCGGACAACTTCCTCTACGGCGACCCGACGAAGGCGCTCGCCAAGCCGGAGGCCGTGTCGGCCACCCTGGGCGGCGGTCGGCGGATTAAAATCTCCGGCGAGGCCTTTGGCTACGGCGCCTTGGAGGAGGAGGACGACTACATGATGGGCGCCTCGGTGTACGGCACTGATGACATGTCGCAGTACGACTTTGCCCTGGGCGGGCCGGCGCCCAAGGAGAAGGACCGGCGGAAGAGGCGAGCCGGCCCTTACGGTACTCTGAGCGGCAACAGCCTTCAGCTGGAGGGTTTCGAAAAGGCAGCGCAGAGATCTAGTCTGTTTGCAGAGATGCGCCGGCACTACCGCCCACCGGAGGTGCCCAACAACTGGCGCCCGAAGAAGCGGAGGAAGAAGAGGGCAGAAGGGGAAGAGCCTAAAAAGTCTCGCTGGGGCGCCAAAGTTGGAGAGCAGACACAACCGCTGACGACAACTATAGAAAGTGTGGGCGATTCTGGCAAAACTCCACAGCAGCCCACGCTCAATGCAAACCTTAGAGCTGTGATCTTAGGCGAAGAGGTAGTTCATCGAATGGGAGTTGCCAAGCCAAAGATGCCACCACCACCGCCTCCTCCTCCTCCTCCACAAAGCAAACCGTTGGAAAATCAACAACAACAACAACATTCCACCACCACTACCACCGCCTCCTTTCCACAGAAGCCACTGTCCGGCTTCTTTGCCTCCCGCTTCACTCGAGGCTCCTCTGCTCTCGATGATCCCACCATCTCCGCCGGACTGAGCACCTTTAAGGATCTCTCCTCAACGCCTGGCTTTGAGGCTGGAGGTCAGCGAAGAGGAGGAGATGAAGAGGAAGCCGCCGAGGAGAAACCGCCCACTCGAAGCACCTACCAGTGGCACCCGCATAAGCTGGTCTGCCGGCGGTTCGGCCTGCAGCACCCCTTTCCGCAATTTCCCGACGTAGTCGGCATCGTCTCCGTCGACCGGGGCGGCCAGAAGACGCGAAACATGACCTCCACGCTGCAAAGTGTCAAGCAGGCGAATCAGCTGGGCAGCAGCAGCACACGGACGCTCTTTGCCGGCCTCTTTGGCAACATGGAAGGTCTGGCGAGCTTTAGTCCGGCGGTGACGGCGGATTCAGCTGCTGAAGCAGCGAAAAATAAACCTTCCTCCATGCCACCACCACCACCAGCACCACCAAAGTCTACTCAGTCAAAGTCTACTGTGATTGAAGTTGAATCAGATGATGAGAATGAGGAGGAGACTGAAAAGCAACCTCGACCGCCAATCGATCTCTTCAAGTCGATCTTTGCTTCAGACGAGGAGGATGACAGTGATGAGGAAAAGGAAAGGGAAGAAGCTTCTGCAAAGCCGAAGGCCGATTCAGCAGCAAAGAGTGCAGCAGCGACAGAAAAAGACTCATCCACTGCAGAAGCTTCAGAAGCGGCTTCAAATGGAGTTGAGAGGAGGAGGCTCGGTGGTGGAGGTGGCGGTGGAAGTGGCATCTTTGCCGGAGTCGACTTTGCCCTGCTCAGCCAGAACTTTAATCCCTTAACTTTTAATCCCTGTCTGAAGCCTCAAGCTCCAGAGCCAAACATGAGTTTGCCTACTACTGCTGCTAGCGAACTGGACGACGATTGCTATGGTCCTGCTCTGCCACCACCACCACCGCCACCATCGTCATCGACTTCCTCGAAGACGGCAACTGTCAACAGCCATTTAAATATCAACCATCACTCATTAGCGGGCAAATCTAGCTCATCATCTTCCACGTTGAAAGCATCATCATCATCATCGCATCATCGAAGCAGTAGTCATCGTAGCGGTGATCGCGATAAGGAGAGCAGCAGCAGCAGCAGCAGAAGCAGGCGGCACAAGGAGAGCAGTAAAAAGAAGAGCAAGAAGAAAAAGTCGAAAAAGAAAAGCGCATCGAGCAGTTCAGCGAAATCATCGTCAAAACATCATAAAAGCAGCAGCAGCAGCAGTGGCTCAAGGGATCGAAAGAGAAAGAACAACAACAGCAGCAGCGACGATGATGATTCCTCTTCCCGTGATGATGATGACAGTGATAGCGAGGCCGGCTCGAATTCACCTGAAAGCAAACGTCATAGAAAGAGCGGCGGCGACCTCCACTCGATTGACACTCAAATTCTGGAGCTTATCAAAGCGGGACGCCGACAGCACTAGCACTGGTGCTGCTGTTGATAAGCAAAGCACAAATAAACATCCTGTTACTATACAGCTAGTGTTGCCCAGTATATCTCATCTTTCGCTTGAGCCTACTTTGTGCCAAAGTCGTGTCAACATCCACTCTTGAGTATACATTATTTCAGCGGGTGAAACTTGATGCTGTACACCACTGTACAGCACACTGAAAACTGCGGCCACCGCTTACTCTGTGTGTTTTTGCGCTGTTTCAAAACTTTTTGGGTGGAGTGCCGCTTTTCTTCAAGTGATGATGATGACTTATGGCGATTAAAAAGGGACAGTCGGCGAGTCGAAGATTGATGGAGGAGACAGTGTGTCTTGGTTGGTGAATCGAGCAGAGGCGCGATGATAAGCGTCTTGGGCGACGAGCAAGAAAAGAGTGATAGCAATCAGCAGCAGCAGAAGATATTTGTGTGGGACATTGAGATCGGGGGAGAGCTGTCAACAACTGCTGCTGCTGCTGATGTCGTCAGTGGGTTTCAAACACACAGACACTGATGATTAGGATGTGCCAAGTGAAGGCTTTCTTCACCACTTCTTGTCTGGTGGCTCGAAAGGAGGTCTCTCTTTCCTATCACTATTGGCTCGTGTTTCAAGGCGATTTTGTGGAGGAGGAGGAGGAGGAGGTATGTAAAGAGACTGATATTAGCGACTCGTTAGCAATATATGTATTAATTGGCTGGCCAATTACACACATGGCACCAGAAAGATAAGCGAGGAGAAATGTAGGAGCTCAGGTGGCTTTTAGTCGAGTCTAAAGGCTATAAAAGCAACGTACTTCAGAGGCTGATCTTGATTCGTGACCTTCAAGTATTTGGAAGCATCTCTGTTTTTGCCCACCGAAGCTTTACTTTTTGTCTTTATTACCACAATGTCTGCACACTCGGAAAAGAAGAATGGTGCTGAAGAAGCAGGAGATGATCACAGTTTCAAGAGTAGCGGTTTTGCCACCAGAGCACTGCACGTCGGTCAGGAAGGTTTGTAGACGAGTTCTTTTAGCGTGTTTTAGAACTTACAACAACTTTTTCTTCCTTCAACTTTAGCCTCTCAATGGACCTCCCGAGCAGTCGTCCCGCCGATCGTCATGTCGACCACCTTTGCGCAGTTTGCGCCGGCCGTCACTGCGGTAAGTAAACAAAAACCTTTTTCAAAGAAAAAATTAAAAAACTTTGACCTTTCCAGGGCTTCGAATACGGCCGCAGCGGCAACCCAACGCGTGACTCGCTGGAGAAGGCGCTGGCCGCCCTGGAGAAGGCGGACTACGCCCTGACCTTCGCCTCCGGCCTGGCCGCCCAGACGAACATCACCCAGCTGCTGAAGGCAGGTGACCACGTGCTGGCCGGCGACGAGCTGTACGGCGGCACGAATCGGTACTTCCGCACGGTGGCCGCCAAGTTCGGCCTCACCATCAGCTACGTCGACTTCTGCGACCTGGCGGCGGTGAAGGCGGCCATTCAGCCCACCACACGGCTGGTCTGGTTCGAGACGCCCACCAATCCGCTGCTGAAGGTGACAGACATTTCGGCGGTCTGCCAGCTGGTGAGGGCAGCCAGCGCGGACATCATCACCGTCGTCGATAACACCTTCCTCAGTCCGTACTTTCAGAATCCGCTGACGCTAGGGGCGGACATTGTCATGAACTCCATTACCAAGTACATTAACGGTAAGGTACATTTCGATTTTGCACGTCCTTTACGGCCGGCTGTTTTGATCGAAAGCTAGAAAAGTGGACTGCCTAATGGATCCTGGTGATCATTCGAATTCATGGCTTTTCCTTTCTCCAGGCCACTCTGACGTGATCATGGGCGCCATCGCCACCAATCGCGCCGACCTGTACGAGCAGCTGAAGTACCTGCAGAATGCCGTCGGCGCCGTGCCCTCGCCCTTTGACTGCTTCCTCGTGAACCGAGGCATCAAGACGCTGGCGCTGCGCATGGAGGCCCACCAGGCGAACGCCCTCGCCGTGGCCCGCTTCCTCGAGACGCACCCTCAGGTGCGGAAGGTCATCTACCTCGGCCTGGACTCGCACCCCCAGCGGGCCATCACCCGACGGCAGTCCTCCGGCACCGGCGGCATGGTGGGCATCTACATCAAGGGCACCCTGGAGACGGCCAAGGCCTTTCTCTCCGCGCTGAGGCTATTTACCCTTGCCGAAAGCCTCGGTGCCGTGGAGAGTCTCATCGAGATTCCGAGCATCATGACGCACGCCTCGCTGCCGGCGGAGACGCGAGCCGCTCTCGGCATTGACGACACCTTTATTCGACTGTCGGTGGGCGTGGAGGCGGTGGAGGACCTGATCGCCGACCTAGATCAGGCGCTGAAAAAGTCCAGCTCGGTGCAGTAAATGAAATATGTTTGTGTGTGGGTTTGTGGAATAAACAAAAAGTCAGTTTTGGTGAAGATCGAAGAGTGAGAAGGTTTGTTGCTGTTGACAGTTAAATGTTGTTTTCGTTGAAAAGGCTGTGCAGGATGAAATTAATTATTTACCGGCAGATAGTAGTTGAATTGACAGTTTGAAGGAAAACAAATGCAGCAGTACTCAAAACTTAGTACTGGGTTTTTTCACTTGAAGAAAAGTTATAACTTCAGAGCTGCACTTGATTTGTCTGCGAAAATGTGGTATTTTTTCGCTTTTTTAAATGGCAATTAAAATTTTCTGAAAGAGAGAATACTTTTACAAATGAAAACTCCGTTAAAGAATTTTTACAATTTAGCTCATTCATGCATTATTCAGCGACTTTTAAAGAAGAAAAACTGTCAAATTAGTTTTTCTTGGAACATTGCATTTTGCGTGCTCTCTTACTTGGCATAAAAATTCTTGAATAAGTTTTTTTCCAGATGACATTTTTGATATACAGAAAAGAGAAAAGTACCTTCCGTAAGAAAACTATACCTTCAGTCAACAAAGAATGCCAAAGCCAATTTGTGCCGTTCGACAGGTGAGCAGCTTCTTGGGAAGACATGTCAAGGCCCAGCTGTACACCTCCACCTCGTACATCACCGCCATGGCAGCATCAGCAGCAGATGACAACGCCCACTTTCGAACCATTGACCGAGTAAAGTATCTCCTTTTTTACCTTTGCATCGGCCAGTACCTCCTTCGAATTCTCCTCGCCTCCTTTCTTCTCAACACCAACTTTTTGCAGCGATTTAACGTCTCTTCATCGTCGTACTACAAAATAGATCCGGTGATCGGTTACGCCATCAACCTGGGCGTCATTGACCAGCACTCGGTGATCGTCATCTGGCCACTCTATCTGGTCGTCTTTTGCATTCACTTTACCGTACAGTGGCGACGAGGGCTGCACTGTGCCCGCTTGGTATATGAGCTGATCGTGATCAATGGGCAAAATTCACAAGGTTTTAACTGGGGCAAGGTCATTTGGAGCTGGATTAACTCAAAAAAACATACCGCCAATAAAGGTGACTGAAAGGCCGTTGGCACACTTTCCCGACCTCCCAAAGTCCATTCGCCAGCGAGCACTCCTGCTCTCGATGGCCATCGACCAGCTGGCGGCTATTTGCACCCTACTGCTGGGCCTCTTTAGCAGCGTCCTCTTACTTTCGCTCTATCTGGTGACCATTGCGCCGGTGTACTCTCTGGGCCAGGGGCTGGTCCTCCTGCTGGACATCGCCATCACCGGTTACCTTGACTGGCACAGCGTCAAGATCTGCTTTTTTGGAGGGCACTTTTTCAGTGTCCTGCTGTACGTTCTCACCAGTCAGCAGATGTTTGCCGTTAGAAGGTTAGACTATCTCCTACAGAAAGTGATTTTCAAATTCAATCAAAACAAAAAGAGTTTAAGCAAACGACATTATCGTCGCCTGACCACCTTCATCATCACCACCTTTCTCTCTCTCTCTACCAGCGAATCGTCGTTGATCTACGCAAAACGGACAATGAGCTCGTCTCCAGCGGTTTGCTTTTAGCGCTGCTTACTCTGCTCGGCTTCAACGTCTACTCGACGTCGATGGCGATGCTGAAGACGCTCAGCACTGAAGTGCTGCTCATCCTCGGCTCGCTCAACGGCGTCATCATCATCTTCTTCACTGTGGCCCTGGGCACGATGATCTCCGTGGAGAGACGGATGAGGGCCGCCCGGTACTGTTTGCATTCTCGTGCTTTGCCGGTCCTCGCCACCAGGCACTGTTGTTCCTCTGCTGATGTACGGCTACGTCTGAAGGTGATGTCCTTCAGTCGAGTGAAGTTTGCCTTCACCGTAGGACCGATTGGCGTGCTCACCGCAGAAACGGCCTTTCAGGCTTTGTTTATCTACGCAGCCTACCTATTATTTTCAATTAGTTTTCTTCTTAAAACTTGATTTTTTACCCTCTTCACTTGATCCAAGCAAAAATTTGTTGTTTTTTGTATGCAAATAAAAAAAGAAAATGAAGGTTTCAAAAATTGGCGCCAGCCCGTCTTCTCCGCGCGGCCCTCCCGCTGCTGCCATTTCATTGGCTGCGTGCGCTTTCCATGCGTGCTTGTTATGGCCGGCAACGGCGGCGTTGCGGCGCACTCTCTATCTCTCGCTGCTGAATCACTGTCACACGCATTTGCTTTGCCGTAGCGCTTGCATCATCGGCGTCACATCGCTCGTCATCCGTTCACTTTCTGTTTTGGCTTTCAACCAACTGATAACGTTCGTACCGACTTGAAGACACCCACTGTCACAACACCACCACCACCCAACTGTCAGCCAACACCATGGCGGACTTTTTGCCGAACCTGTGCGAGTACTCGAAGAGCGCCCGCGCCAAGTGCAAGAAGTGCAAGGAGCCCATTCCGAAGGACGTCCTCCGCATGGCTCGCATCATCAAGTCGCCCTTTCACGACGGCACAATGCCCGCCTGGTACCACTACGAGTGCTTCTTTGAGAAGTTCTCCCCGCAGGGCACTGAGGAGATCACCGGCTTTGAGCACATGCGCTTCGAGGACCAGAAACGCATTGAGGCGTCGATTGAGGCGGCGAAGAGCGCCCCGAGCACCTCAGCCGGCCGCAAGGGAAAGGGCGGCAAGGCGACGAAGCGCAAGGCGGACAACGACCTGGCGGGCGAGTTCTCCGTCCAGTACGCCAAGTCGGGCAAGTCCCTGTGCAAGCTGTGCGAGGGCGTAATCGCCAATAAGGAGCTTCGCATCGGCAAGAAGGACCACGAAACTGCCGAGGCCGTGAGGTTCGGCCCCATCTTTCGATGGTACCACGTGGGCTGCTTTGTCACCGCCCGCGAGGAGCTGCAGTTCTTCGGCGACGCCGACCAGCTGCCCGAGTTCAAAGACCTGGAGGCGGCGGACAAACGCACGCTGAAGAAGCAGCTGAAGGCCTGCGCGGACACCTCAAAGGCGGCTAAGGTGGAGAAGAAGGAAGAGGAGGCGATGGAGGTCGACCCGGCAGCGGAGAAGAAGGCGAAGAAGGAGGCGGCCAAGGAGGAGGCGATGTTGAAGAAGCAGTCCGATGAGATGTTCGGGTACATTGAGAAGCTGAAGCCGCTGCGCCGTGGCGAGCTGCTGCGCCTCTTTGAGGCCAATGACATTGACTTCATTCCCGATGACAGCAACAAGAAGCTGGAGGTGCTCGCCGACGCCATGGCCTTTGGCCGCCCGGTGGGCTGTCCGGTCTGCGGCGGTTACCTGCGCTACAAGCTCAGTCACTACGAGTGCCGCGGCAACATCAACGAGTGGGAGAAGTGCAGCTACGAGACGGAGACGCCCGAGCGCACGCCCTTTATCATTCCGGAGCACATGAAGGAGAGCTACAACTTTCTGAAGTCCTACAAGCCCAAGACGGGCGTTCGCGTGCACAGCTCCAAGATGAAGCACAGTGCCGAGGAGCGCCGAAAGCAGCAGCTGGCGCAGCTGATCGACGTGAAGGCCGAGGGCGGCGGCGATGATGAAACCTCTGCCTTAAAGCCGCTGAACGGCCTCCTGGTGGCGGTGCTGGGCAAGCAGCCGGACATCACCGGAAAGATCACCGAGCTGGGGGGAAAGGTGGCCGGCGCCCGCTCGGTGGGCAAGTCGGCGGCCTTCCTGGTGACCACCACGAAGACCTTCCACACCAGCAAGTCAAAGGTGGTCAATGAGTGCCAGGAGCTGAAGGTGCCCGTCGTCAGCGACGCCGTCTTTGACCATCTGCTCACCATGGGACTGGCCAAGGCGATGATGCAATCGGAGATAGAGCTGTGGGACCTGACGGAGGAGAAGCTGCAGGAGCGCCTGAACAATCTCAACGTCAAGTCGAAGATTAAGGAGACCTTCGCTGGAAACGGTAAGGACATTTTTTCATTGTTTGGATACTGTTTTTACTAATCCCTTTATCCCCTTCTTCTTCAGGCGAGACAAAGGTGAAGAAGCTAGGCGTGAACAAGATGGTCTCGAAGGGCGGCGGCGTGGTGGACGAGGAGTCCGGCCTGAAGGACCAGGCGCACATTCTGAAGGAGGGCGACAGCTTCTACAGCGCCGTCCTCAACTGCGTCGACGTGGCGAAGAACAAGAACAGCTTCTACAAGCTGCAGCTGCTCGAGTCGGACCACTCCCGCAGCGGCCCCTACTGGGTCTTTCGCTCCTGGGGCCGGATCGGCTGCGGCGGCGAGGTGAAGACCGAGGTCTTCTACAGCAAGGAGCAGGCGATTCACGAGTTTGAGCGCCTGTACCGCGACAAGACGCGCAATGACTGGGCGGAGCGAAAGAGCGCTCGCAAGCAGCCCGGCTTCTACTTTCCCGTCGACGTCGACTACGGCGAGCTGGACACGAAGCTCGACGTGGCCGAGTCCAAGTCGACGCTGCCCGACCCCGTCAAGTACCTCATCTCGCTCATCTTTGACGTGGCCCGAATGAAGCAGGTAAGAAAACAGGAGAGTGTGTGATTAGCAGAAAAATCTTTAAAATGAACATTTTCTTTTCAGACCATGCTCGAATTTGAGCTCGATCTCGACAAGATGCCCCTGGGAAAGCTGTCCAAGGCGCAGCTGCTGGAGGCCTGCTCCACGCTGAAGGAGATTGCTGGCCTCATTGAAGGAGCTTCCGGCTCTGGCTCTGGCGCTGGCTCTGCTGGCTCTTCCAAGTCTGCCGCCGCCCCGCAGCCGCTCAGCCTGAACAAGATGCAGGCGGCGACCAATAAGTTCTACTCGCTGGTGCCGCACAACTTTGGCGCCCAGTGTCCGCCGCTGATCAAGTCGGCGGAGCAGATTGCCGCCAAGATGCAGATGCTCGAGTCGCTGATGGACATTGAGCTCGCCTACGACATCATGAAGCAGGAGGGCGGAGAGGGCGGCAGCGCCGAGCCGGTCGACCCCATTGACGCCCACTACCAGAAGCTGAACACGGCGATTGAGCCACTGGATCCGACCAGCAAGGAGTTTGAGCTCATTCAGACGTACCTGCGCAACACGCACGCGGCCACGCACAGCGGCTACTCCCTCGAGATTGTGCACGTCTTCAAGGTTGAGCGCGCGGGCGAGGCGGAGCGTTTCGCGCCCCACCGCGCCAACGAGAACCGCATGCTCCTCTGGCACGGCTCCCGCCTGACCAACTTTCCGGGCATCCTCAGCCAGGGCCTGCGCATTGCCCCGCCGGAGGCGCCCGTCTGCGGCTACATGTTCGGCAAGGGCGTCTACTTTGCCGACTCCGTCTCGAAGAGCGCCAACTACTGCGTCACCTCGCCGCACAACAACGAGGGGCTGATGCTGCTCAGCGAGGTGGCCATTGGAAAGAGGTGAGTGGGATCTTTTCGAAGTTAGCGTTTTGCACAACTTTTTTCTTTGAATTTTTAGCCAGGAGCTGCGCGACTCGAAGTTTGTCACCAGCCTGCCGAAGAAGTACAGCAGCGTGAAGGGCATCGGCGAGACGCAGCCCGACCCCTCGGCGATGCACGTCATGGAGGACGGCGTGAAGGTGCCCATGGGCAAGATGGTGCGCGCCCTCAGCGACAAGCCCTCCTCCCTCCTCTACAACGAGTACATCGTCTACAGTGAGGAGCAGATTAAGCTGCGCTACCTGCTCAACGTCAAGTTCAACTACAACAACTAACCAACTACCTCTGAGGTGTAGTGCTATTCTTCAACACCTTTTAATTCTTTTCTCCGTTCATATTCCCTTTCCATTCTGGGCCGAGTTATTCCCCTCTTCATTTTTCATCCCTACTCTTTTGTGCAGCTCAAGTCCCCTTTTTAATCCCAGGGAGAGCAGCTTATTCCCACCATTTCTTCTTCCCTCTTCCCTGTTCATTTCCCAAATTTGACTTTATCCAGCTGCTATTATGATTACGATTATTCATCTCGGCAACCCTTTGATACTTCTTTCAACTTTATAATTCTTACCACCAACTCATTGTGATCTCGTCGTTGATTGATTTAGACTCCCTTACACACACATTCACCGCATTCAGATTTCTGTTTCTGATTATTGTCATCATTACACTATTCTGTTATATTCAGCATCTTGCAAAACAAGAGTTAATCTTCAAATCTAGTTCTAAAAGATTCTTAAGGGGGGGAAGCAGTGTTCAACGTAGCAAATTAGTGTCTCGTGTGTTCCTCATCCGACCTCCTCCTCCTCCTCCTCCTCCTCCTCCTCCTCCAACTCCTCCTCCACCGCTGTTCTTTGGATTGTCAATGTCGCTGATCTTGATGGCGGGCACTGCCAGGTCGTTGATGCCGTTTCGAGGTCTGCCGCCGGTCATTCCGCCCATTGCGCCCATGGCCATCTTCGAGTACGGCTGCATAAACTGCGGAGGCTGGCCAGGGCCGCCCAAGCCGAATCCATTACCTCGAGCTCCCGGGTTGATCAGCCCACCGCCACCGTTGAGCGCGGCGTTTCGGTTGAGCAGCCGCATCTTCGGATCATTCACCGGCGAATTGGTGGGCGACTTGAAGAGGCCACCGGCCATGTTCAGGTTGTTCTCAATCACCAGGTGGTCCTCGTGGTACTCCTCGTACAGCTTCGTGACGATGTACGTCGGAAAGTTGAAGAGGTGCTTCACGTTGGCCTCCACAAAGTAGTACTTGTCCTTCTTGAGGAACCTAGGTGATAATAAGGAAAGGTAAAATTAGCGGGACATTTTTCGAACCTTCCTCAAACTCTTACTTCTTTGTCGCCTCGCTGATGTGCACCATGCCCTGTGGGCCGGCAAACTCCATCTTATTGGCGAGTGAGATGGTGTTGCCAAAGACGGCGTAGCGAGGCATCGACAGGCCGACGACGCCGGCCATACAGGGGCCAGAGTGAATGCCGATTCGCATCTGGCGAAAACAAAATAATTTGAGCTATTATCTTCTCTTTTTTTGAAAACAACAACTCCCTTCTACCTCAATGTGCTTTCCATCGGAGGGTGAGTAGATGGTCCGCGTGACGTGCACCATCGCCAGGCCCATCTCCACGATGCGGTCGGCGTGGTCGTCCGCCGGCTCCGGCACGCCGGAGATTACGATGTAGGCGTCGCCCACCGTTTCCACCTTAAAAGTGCCATAGTAGTTGGTCTGGTTGTCAAACTGAATGTAAAGTCTGAAAAGGAAAAAGAAATCCGATGTTCAGAAACACTGAAAACCAAAATTTCAATATTTACCGATTCAACAGGCGAATAATGTCAATGGCCTTCATCACCGGCGAGGAGCACATGGCGGTAAAGTTGACGATATCTAAAAACCATTTTCATCATTGAATGTCACAAAAAACTTCCGCTTCTATCATTTACCCGAGTACAGACAGGTGACCGCCTCAAAGTGCTCCGCATCGACCTTGATGCTCTGACAGAGAATGCGGGCAATCTTCGCAGGAAAGATTTCGTGCAGAATTTTGTGATTCTTGGAAATCTCTCCACTGTCAAATCAAGATTCAAAATTACAAAACTGTAACTTCCAAAACCACTACCACAAACTCACCGCAACTTCTTCTCCACAATCTTCAGATGATTGGCCGCCTTGTCAATCTTATTGATCACCTCCTGATCATCGGATCTAATCGCCCGCGTCATTATGTGCCGGCCGGTGCTGTCATGCACCGGAAAGTCGCTGATGGTCAGATCAAGCAGAATCATCTCCTCAATGTCCTCAATCTTCGGCGCGCCCATGAAGAAGATGGCATCAAAGGCGGGCAGAGAGATCATCTGCCCTTTCAGAAGAAGTCTCGGATTGCGGCGAGCAGTCCTCTCTGGACTGAGCGTGTAAATGCGAGCCGCCGCGCGGGCATTCGCATCCATCGCCGCCGCCTCGCTTCCCTTGCGGCCTCCCTTCTCCACGCGGACGTACTCCTCCCGACAGCTGAGCATAAAGAGGTGATTGGAGAAGGTGAGAATAGACTCAAAGTTCAGCTCAATGATCGGCCGGGTGATGATGAAGAGGTCGCTGAACATGATCTTCTGATTGGCCTTGTTCAGCAGGCTGTTCTCCACTCGGACGTACCGCTTCAGCGAGTTGCCCATCTCGATGATGCGAAAGTTGCGCTTGAAGACGAAGTGGAAAGGGAAGGCCTCGCAGAGGGTCTCCACGCTGAAGAGGAGGTTCCCTGGCGAGGTGGAGAGGCTGCTGTCGGTGAAGGGCGTCTTCACCTTCTCGAAGGCGTCCGAGTTGGGGTCGATGGACTTGTTGATCACCTCAAAGACGATGTGGCCGTCCTCGCTGGCGGACAGCTGGTTGACGATCACCTCGGTGCGGAAGAAGTCGATGCTGGCGGTGGTGACCAGGCCGCGCACGAAGGGCGCCAGTCCTGAACAAAAATTTTGTTTGTGAGCTTTTTAAACCATTTCTAAAATAAAACACTAACCTTTTCGTTCACTGTGGTAGTGCAGCTGCATGGTGCCCTCGGTGCTGTGGGTGACGCGAAAGCTAGGCGCTCGAAGGCCCACAAAGACATTGGTCAGGTGTTCGTGGACTAGTGGTGAAGATGGTAATTATTTTGTTAGATTCTAAAAACAGTTCCCCACACTTACGATAGTCAATATTGGCGAGAAAGTCGTGCAGATTTTCACCAATACTTCGGAGGATCTTCTCGTAGCCGTGAAAGCAGACGTACTTGATGAAGTGATTGCCCAACGCCTCCAGGACCGTCTCAATGTCCAGCACTGAAAATCGGGTGTTTAAATTGTGATGGTCATTTAATTGATGAGCGCTCAAAAATGCTCTTACTTAGAACCTTGCTGGTGGTGGCGATCAGTTTCCAGGTGACGCGGTCATCGTACTCTTTGTACATGAGGAAAGACGCCCCCTTTAAGTTTATTTGAGATTTGGTTCTAGTTGAAAGCCAAAAAGTGTTAGAATAAGTAATTCATTTTTCAATCTCTATCACTTACAAAATCTCCAGCCATCGCTCGTCGCCAAAGAGCTTTATGACAAAGTCCTCCAGAGCATCGTGAATGAGACCAAACTGGTAGAAAAGATGGAGTTAGAAAATTGGTTTAAACTTTTTTCAGGTAAGAATACGAACCATATTTCCAAAGATCTTGATCGGCAGATTGGAATTGTCTCGCAATAAAAAGAGCAAACTGTGTGGTACCACTTTGCAAGTTGGGAAATCGACACTGAAATAAAGTAATTGTTTTCCAAACGACCTAAAAACTAATTTTTTGTCAGCTCCTAATTGCTCAATCGCTTCATCATTATCATTATCATAGCAATTTCCCCCAACTAATGAATCGTGCAAGTGCAATCGGTTCAATTAAAATTATTAGATCAACAAGAAGATTTCAATTAGATATTCGGTTGTTGTGGTTGTTATTGTGATCAAAATATAGGAAAATTATACAATTAGAAAAAGTAGGTACAGGTATAAGATCGAGAGAGACAAAATAAAATCGTTGAAAACTAAATAATATTTCGGAAATTAAAGATACTACTATGAGGGAGGAAAGAAGACAGGTAATTAACAAGGGAAAGTATGGGGTGAAAAAGCATAAAAGAAGAATATGAAACTAGTGCACAAAATAAAAGTGGTGTTTGTGGTGATGATGATGATGGTGGTAATGGACATTGTCAGTCTTTGGGGAGAATGTCTGACAGACACAACAAATAGAAATTAGAGTGAGCCCTGGAAACACCGGATGTCCTGTGTGTGTGTGTTTTAGTGCAAGAAATCATAACAGTGGTCTTGTTGTACATGGCTACTACTGATCGTTTTTCATCATCATCATCATCCAGCATCATCAGCTCCCAAAACAAGAAGTAGGGCTAATAATAGTTTATCATCATCATCATCATCATCATTCCAGTCTGTGTGTGTGGGTTGAAGAGAGCAACAGGAAGAGAGAATGTTTATCACATGAAAGAGATGAAAGAGAGTGCGAGAGAGAAACAGAGGAAGGAAAAGGAAGAGGTTCATGCAGGGGAGTTGTTATGAATTGTGAAAATAAAATGGGGAAAAGTGTTGTGATGCAGAAATAATTGCGAGTTGTCGTTCAGATCGCTGGAGAATGGGAAGAATCCAAAATCAGATTCAAACGGTCTTACCGATCCACCGCTGGGCAACAACAGACAGAGAGAAAGCGTTGGCACGTAAAGCACAAGACAATAAATAAAATCGTAAAACTGGTAAAAACGGCACACTCATTCCACAATTTCAGTCAGGCTAGTACGTGGCCGTGAGGAGGCCATTCTCCAGCTTAAAGTTGTACTCTGAAATGTTGGGATTGGCGAGAAACTGCTGCACTCGGCTGATGGTCTCGCCCAGCTCGGCGTCCTCGTCGTAGCCGCCGCCTGCTGAGCCACCATTGCCATTGGCCGAGCTGTAGTTGGTAAGGACAAAGGGGACATTGTCAATGGGCGAGGCGGTCCTGGCGTGGTTCGAGGTGTACGGAGTGGCGAGACTGTGACGCTGTTGAGGATGGTTCAGGTGCGAAGGCATCGGAACGGAGGAGAAAGGCAAGTTCGGGTTGTAGCCATTGGTCACGTCCAGGCTGGGGTACACCATACTGGAGGGACCTTGTTGTTGTGGTTGCTGTCCCTGGGAGGACATGCTGGAGGAGGTGGCCACTGAAGACGAGGAGCCCATTTGTCGGATCATCTATGAGGGGGGAAAATGTATGAGTACTGGGAAGTCATTAAATTGAAAGCAGCAAATCAAGTTCAGGCCAGAAAAAAAACTACTGACTACTTTTCTGGGCATTGTTGAAAGTGTATGAGAGTGTTAGTGGCGTTACTGGAGCAACTGGATTGACGGCGTCAATAAGTGCTGGTGCTGGTGGTGGTGGCACGCAAAAGGTCAATTAGCGACTGCTGCTGGTACAAACAGACAGACAGTCAGAGAGAAGATTCTCTATAGCAGGTATTAATAGATAGCTGTACTGAGTCGATTTGAAAGCGATGATCGCTTCTGCTGCTGTAATTAGGCGTCCGATCCGACACTAACACTAAACACACTGGAGCTGCACAGTGAACTACGCAACCAAAAGACACAACAGCAAAGAGCCAGCCAGAGCTACACTCATAGAGGAAAAGGGAGAGATTGACAACAGATAACTGGTGGCAACAAGCGTCAGCAGAGCTAGAGCAGTATTAGTATTATTACCTCGTCGGTGAGAATGGTCGTTTGAGAATAGACGGCACTGTTGTTGTTGCTTACAAACACATAACTATCGGAGTTGTTGTCGTTGTCCGTCTGACCGTTGCCTCCATTCGCCTGCTGCTGATTGGAGTTCTTCTTGGAGCTCTTCCCCAGGAGATTGCCGAATATGTCGAGCATGGTGAGCAAACTTTAGTTGGCTTCAGTTGGTGTTGCTGATGATGTTGATGCTATTGCTGATGATGCTGTTGATGATGATAAACGAAGAAAACGATGACGAGTAAGGGGGATTGTTCGGATCTAGCCTTTTTGAAGAACCGAACCACGCGTCTCTCCGCTGTCTGTTGAGTGGACACACTTGTGGTCGTTGTGGTGGTGGTTGTGGTGACTCAGGCTGCCACTGTTGATGATGATCACAACCCCGACCGCCAAAAACGAATAGGCTGATTGAGCTGAGTGCGTGTGTTGTACAACACACCGACGACTTGATAGAAGACAGAGCAGACTATCAGACTTTGCACAGATAGCAAGAGAGCTCTGGAGAGGAGAGAGCAAGTTGGCCAATGAGGAAAATGTGATGTGATGTGTGTTTTTGAAGCCAAACACAAAGGAGAGGAGATCGAGCTACTTTGAGCAGTAGTCTTCTTTTCTGGTGATGGACAACAGATCAGCCTCTTCTTCTTCCTCTAGACCAGGAAACGGACTTGGGCAGTGATGATGTTTGTAAACTTGTAAACTCCGAACACAAAGACAGATTAGCTTGAATAGCAGCAGCAGCAGCTTTGTACAGCAGCAATCTTGTCCTGTTCTGAGCAATGCAGTGTCCTCGCTCTCTGTTCTCTGTTCTCAACTCGAGGAGAGAGAGAGCAATAAACATCTCATTGCCAGTGCTCCCACTGACGTCACCGACAGACGGCGACACCGTCTGTGGTATGAGAAAAACAACAAATCAGAAGTTCACTTTTTGTTGCTGTGGCTATTTTCCACGTACAACTCGGCTGGTTTCGGGTAAGCACTAAACGAGATAACCTTTTTGTATACTTTGGTTTGGGGAAGAGGGGGGAGGTTTGGTAATAAATAGTGAGGAAAAAGAAGAAAGGCACAGAGACATGATCAGTAAAAATCAGTGGTTGGGTGTGTCCAGTGTGTGATTAGATCATCAGGAGAGAGAGGAAAAGAATTTGTGTGCGTCTTTTTTTGTTTGGTAAGAGGCTTTGGGGTAGGCTGGTCATTTGGAGGAGAAGGAGGTCTACCAGAGGAGGTACTACTACTTCTTGAAGAGTCGAGTATTGACGAGAGGATGAAAGTTGGACATGCCACCGCCGCTAGAGGAGACAGAGGAGGGCCGGTGAAGGCCGGACAGCGAATTGATCCAGTGGTTGAGAATGGGAAAGGGCGAGAAGCGGCCAATCTGAAAGGGATTCATCATGCCACCGCCGCCACTGCCGCCCATTTGACTACCCGGCGAAGAGAGCCCGCTGCGGTTCATGAGCCACGTAACCACTGGAGTAAAGGATTCAGGGACCTAAAAAATAGAAGCGATGTAGATCAACAACCAAACAGAAATAGAAACTCGTCTCTTGCTTACCTTGAAGAGCAGCATGTTGCTGTTGACGTACTTGAGCATGTACTGGTCCACCTCCTGGACGACGTGGTCGGCGAGGATCCAGAAGAGCAGTGGACTCAGCTCGCTGCTGCTGGCCTCTGCTGACTCATTTCCGCCAGCAATTCCAGGTCGGCTGAGGCGAATCTTGGCGCTGGCGAAATCGACCAGCGGCGGATCGCTGGTGGCCACCTGGAAGGTGCTGTTCTCGTGCACCAGGTTGAGCTGCGTCCGAAAGAGGACGTCGGTGTACTCCAGCTCGGCGTGGCCCTCGCCGGCCACCTCCACCACGTTCCCGTAGACGGAGCCGTTGACGGTGAAGTGGCAGGTGGCCTTCACACGGGGGAAGAGGATGGCCAGGCGGACCTTGAGGGCGTTCAACTTCGGCCGCAGGTCGTGGATGTCAAAGTCGGAGAGGCCCTCCAGTTGAAGGTCATTGAGGGCGAGGGTGAAGCGGTCGCCGCCGACGGTCGGCTCGACGCGAATCGGCTTCAGGCGGAGCGGGTCCAGTGGCGGAATACTCAGCGCGGGAATGCCGGTGCGCATCTGCGAGTTCAGCTTGCTGATGATCGTCTCGGTTAGGTGGACGACGAAGTTCTCCTCTAGCTCCTTCACCGACTCGCTCTCGAGGACAAAGTCTCGGAGGGGCTTTATGGAGGAGGAGGAGGCGGTCTGGTGGTGGTAGAGGCCGCCGCCGCCGCCTCGGCCGTTTGAGTTGTAGCTGAAGAAGGAGCCCTTGAAGTTGATGTCGTGCAGCTCTGTGGGAAAGTGTAAACAAAGTTTAAAATGTTAATTTTATGCAAAATCGAACCACTTACTGGGCGGAAGCTTGATCTTGGCCACTGGAGACGGTGAGAGGGAGGGAGAAGAGGAAGAGGACGAAACTGAAGAAGCCGATGTGGACATCACTGAAGGATGACTACCCGATGATAATGATTCGGCGAAACTGCTCCACTGCAGCAAAAGTACTAGAAAGATGAGCACAGGCGCCATGGCGGTGGTTGGTGATCAATTTAAATTTCGATTTGAATGTTGCTGCTGCTTCGACTTTGCTGGACGACTGATCAAGTAGAAGTGACGAGCGGAGACATTTACCGCTAAGTATGTGTGTGTCTTGAGAAAGAATGAAACGGATAAAAGATGTCTTTTTCTCTCTTTCTTCAAAAAAAAATTTGATCGACGGTCGATGTGCAAATGAGAGGAGATCTGAAGTAGAAAAGGGACAAGAAGAAGTTGCAGCTATATTTAGTGACAACCGTAGGAGAGAGAGAGACCGTTTCAAAGTAGTTCAAGTTCAGCTGAAGTGACTTGACCGCTACCGTTGTCGTTGCCCTCTCTATCTATCTCTCCCGTCCTCTCTGTTTGGTCTGTTTTTTATTGCCGATGGTCGGTGGTGAGAGAGAGAGAGAGAGAGAGAGAGAGAGAGAGAGAGAGAGAGAGAGAGA
>JAALOO010000703.1_pt1 | contig 28184 bp, 18 predicted proteins | sample 7257641 | NCBI WGS metagenome assembly JAALOO01 (sample SAMN14085613, study PRJNA598686) | mite metagenome | biome: ENVO:01001000; feature: ENVO:01001002; material: ENVO:01001226; isolation source: single female mite from University of Michigan culture on fish food culture... ...
TATTATATCGTGATACAGGTACAAGCGATTTCGTCGAAAAAATAAAAGCAATTGTAAATGATTAAAATTGCTCCATTAAGGGTATAACAGTCAGTTGATACTGATAAATTGAAAGCAAAACTCCCACTAGAATAGCAGGACTAATACGTATTGCGAACGAAATTTATACTGACATTAATTAGTGATAATTTCTATCTCTTGAACGCTTATTCTTCATAAACTCTTTCAACAGAATATCCATTCTTTGTTAAGGCAAGTCCTAGCTCAAATGCACGAATTCGCAAAGCTTCGACAGTGATGATAATACCATTTTGTAGTCGCTTAATTTCCCAGTTCTGAATAGCTTGTATCCGATCTAGGCATCTTTCGAGTTGTTGGATTCTTTCTTCGTTGGTAATGAGGGATTCAAATAGAAAACGTTCCATAGTAATTGCGTTTAAGATTTTAAAATTAACGTACTGGGTAGGCCGTTGATCCAGTTAGGGTGATCTTCAAGTAATTTCTTCCAACTATGTTGACTAATAAACATAATCCCAAACCCACTAAAATCGACAATATTATTGGTGTCCGTGTATAAGACCTCAATTCGATTGGAAGCTGATTGTTCTAATGCACGGATGGACTCCTTAATTTCTATATGTTCATTAATCGTGAAATCCATATCTAGAAATGTTAGTCTTACATGGCTGTTGTGCAATAGCTTCTGCACGTAAAAAAACAGAAAGCTATCGCTCAGATCTCCTATAGGAACCACTACATTATCAATTGTGGTCGGCATTCTGTGGTCAACGAGGATTCCCCAAGGGATATCGATCGACTTTAGTAGACTATAGGTACGGGGGTCCATCCAGCTGTGGGCGAGCTTTTTCTCCCGGCCCGTAAGGCTACTATATAATTTATCGGGGTTTATGACTTTGTTTGTAAATCCAAGAATTTTACCAAGCATCGAACCTTCATAAATGGACTGGCCCATGCCTGTTAGCAGTAAATCGTAATCATCTTGATTTGCAGTATTTGCTATTTCCTGTGCAATATCGTCTGTACCCTGAAAAATTGGTGAGTAGGGTTGATCTAGTCTTTTACTCTCTTCATTGAGTGGCAAAAAGCTCTCCCGCTCAAACTCCACCGAGTTATAGGAATTAAGCTCGTTGCCGATAGATAGATGTAGGGCAGTAACGGTTGAGTTCTCAGGGCTTTTTCCTGTAAACATGTGTGCCAGACGCAGAAGTAATTTACCGGTATCTGGATTTCCAAATGATATGAGAATATTGTACTTGTTTTTCCGGGATAGTATCGTCTTCTGATCGTCTGTTTGCTCGGGTAGAAATTTGTTGATGATATCTAAGGCGGGACCTGTCATAAAGGTGGTCACTAAAGCCATTAATACCAGAATAGCGAACATTTCGGCCGTCAATACCCCTAGATCATAACCGATATTTAATGCGACTAATTCCATTAGTCCTCGTGTATTCATCAATGCGCCGATACTTAACGAGCTATGCCAGTTCTGCCCCACAATTCTAGCCGCAAGGGCACTACCAACAAACTTACCAATAACAGCAATACTGACCACCCAAAATAAAGTTTGCCAATGTTCCGGATTATTGAGAAGTCCAATTTGTGTTCGTAGTCCCGTGAAAACAAAAAATAATGGCAACAGAAGCACTTGAGACACATCTTCCACTTTCTCGATAAATATGCTTCTAAAACTTGTATTTGATGGCATAATAACGCCCGCCATAAACGCGCCGAAAAGGGCATGGATACCGATGATTTCCGTGGCCCAGGATGAAATGAGTAACGTTAGGAAAAAAATTCCTACGATTGATTTGCCCAGTCGCTCCTTATTAGAATGTAAATCGCCAACGCGTTGTAGAAATGGCTTAATAAATCGAATCATCAGTAAGACATATAGACCGGCAAAGAGGATCGTATATATAGCACTGGCAATAGAACCGGCTTTTACTACCGCAATTACGGCAGCCAATAAACACCATGCTGTAATGTCATCTGCAGCAGCACAGGTGATCGCAATTGATCCTAAACGTGTTTTGGTCATTCCACGCTCTTGGACGATCCGGGCCAATACGGGGAATGCGGTTATGCTCATGGATATTCCAATGAACAATGCGTAGGATAGGAAAGAAATTCCCTTTGGAGCCGTAGTTTGATATATCAGATAGGATAAAATCAATCCTAATAAGAAAGGAAAGATTATACTAGCGTGGCTTATTACCACGGCATCATGCGCTTTCTTTTTTAGAATATTAAGGTCGAGCTCCATACCAACGACAAACATGAATAGGATTAACCCTATCTGGCTAAGAACACCTAAATTGCCTAAGGATTCCATCGGAAACAGGAATGAAGAAACTTCTGGTAGATACATACCTAGAAGGGAGGGACCTAGGGCGATCCCAGCTACCGTTTCTCCGATAACCGATGGTTGTCCGATCTTGCGAAACAAGCGGCCAACAAAACGAGCTGCCAATATGATGGTAATGATTTGTAGTAACAATATCCCAAAAGGATAAGCTAAATTTTGCGTTATCTGCTCCAAAAAATGCGTCCAGGATGACCCATTGGAGGTTTGAATTGGCCTCGCAATTGTCGTTTCTAATAGCGCTCCTTGATGAATTATAACGTATCCAATCGTTATACCAACCAGAATGACCAGTACATAAAATAGCGTTGCTTTATATTTCTGCATAGTATTTTGTTAATCCGTAGATCAAGTATACTACCTCTTCAATATTTTATCAAATCCTTTCGGTTTTATTGTACTGAAGCTACTAAAAACTGTACCGAGTGGTTAGCTGACTGAGAAAGGACGTTTTATAGGCCCCGGATAAGGATAACTGAGTTCCTTTTTTACCCTGCGGAGATTTACAGGTTACCGACTGGGAGGTGTAAGACTCCACTTGGGATAAAGCGATTATTGTTTTTCTGTTTATCTGCGCGAATTCAGCTTTAGGGAGTATGGATAAGAGCTCGTCGAGACTTACATTCTTTGCCAATATGATCTGGTCGGTATTCACATAAATATTTTTATCTCTACGGTCATGGTCGGCAACTTCAATAAAAAGAATATTAGCGGGGTTTATTCGAGACTTACCGACCGCTGTATTGAGTTCAATCTCTTGATTAGCAATATTAGGTTGTTTTCCTAACCAAAGCTTAGCTTTTTCAAATGCCGTCGCTAGTCGCGTTAGCTGATATGGCTTTCGTAGATAATCAACCGCATTTAGGTCAAATGCATCGGCTGCAAATTCTTTAAAGGCTGTAGAAAAAATTATTGCCTTTCCAGGTAAATGGCGTGCAAGTTCAAGTCCGTTCATTCCAGGCATATGGATATCTAGCAAACAGGTGTTAAAATTGAGTTGTTCGATTTCTGCTAAACACTTTTCTGCATTATTAAATGATTTGACGATTTCTACCTCAGGAATTCCTTGAATTAATGTTTGTAGGTAACGAATGGCGGGAAGTTCATCATCAACGATTATGCATCTGATCATAGGGCTTGAGCTTTAATGCTAATTTAATACTATAAATACTTTCTTTTTCTTCGATATCGAGTTTGTAATTATCCCCATAGATGCTCTGCAAGCGTGCAAGAAATGCTTTGTTGCCCAAACCACCATTCACAGTAAGAGGTGGGACGGAGGAGCTTATTTTGTTACTTACGATTAATACAAAATTATCATTTTGAACTTCATAGACAACAGATATAAAACTGTTGTCCTGTTGTAAATCCGCATGTTTAAAGGCATTTTCTATGGGGTTGATGGAAATGAGTCTAGGTATTAGTAGGTTTTCGGCTTCCTGAGGTATACGAACGCGCACATGAAGATCAAATAATGGACTCACCTTTAGCCTGTTGATTTCAATAAGGTTTTGTGCAAATGCAATTTCGTCTTTTAATTTTATCCATTTAAGATCGGATTCATAAAGGATGAAATCGAGCACGTTTGATAACTTATCCAGGGCATAATAACTCTGGTAGGCGTGCGACTGAATTGTATTGAGTGCATTTTTTAACAGATGGGGATCCAGCTTATACCGTACAAGGTCTTGCTCGGACATCGTGCCCGGCTTAAACTCACGTTTTTCCAAAATCAGTATCCGATTTTTCTTCTGGAGTGCTCGTAAGCGTGTATAGAGAAACAAAATCAAAATAAAGAGCGTCAAGAAAAGCCCCCCGGCGCCCCAGTACATTAGATATGACATATTATCATGTTTGTCCACTGCTAATATAGGAAGAAAAATGGCGATCAAATGAGGTATTCTTTCCATCTGACAGTACTACTCGGATGAAAATAACTTGATCATGTTTATTAAAAAGACAAAGTAGTAGGTGGGGAAGTGGCGATTGTTAAATTTGTTTTGGCTTAAATTGTATAATTTATGTCCTTTTGGCCATCGTTATTATTAATTAAATTTGATTTATGAATCAGAAAGATTTCTCAACCAGCGCTACGAAGGCGAATAAACAAATTGTGATTGTCGCAATGACCGGTCATTTATTGCTTGATTTCGCCGGTCCTGCAGACGTTTTCAATAGTGCTAATGAGGTTTTAGAGAGCATGGATTACCAGGTGATTATTGTTTCTGCACAGCAGAACAAGCAGGTTTTGAATTCTGTTGGATTACAGATTTGTTGCGCATACAGTGCGATGGATTTCACGGAGAATATCGATACCCTACTAATTGCGGGAAGCCATAACCTACAAAATATGGAAGATTCGTCTTATGAAGAGTTTTATGCTTGGCTTCAGGTAATAAATAAACAAACCAGAAGGATTGGTTCAATTTGCGCTGGTGCATTTGTCCTGGCAAAGGCTGGACTGTTGAACGGTAAAAAAGCCACTACGCATTGGAATCGCAGCGAATTGCTTCGGCAAAGGTTTCCACAGGTTCAAGTGGATACTAAACCGTTTTATATAAGTGACGGAAAGATTCACACTTCTGGAGGCGTCTCCTCGGGGATAGATCTTGCTCTAGCCTTAGTTGAACAAGATTATGGAAAGGATATTGCCGTGCAGGTAGCAAGACGGTTAGTCTTTTATCCTAATCGGCCGGGGTATCAAGTGCAGTTTGGAAACTTACTACCTGCTATTGATAAGAAAAATATAGCAGAAAATTTAGGTAAATGGATGGTAGATCGATTACATGAGCGCTTGGATATTGCACGTCTAGCCGAGCAGCTACATATGAGCCCAAGAAATTTCACAAGAGTGTTTCATAAACAAACCGGTATTTCACCCGCTAAATATGTGGAAAAAATACGCGTCGAAGCAGCACGGAAATATTTAGAAGAGTCCAGTAATTCCTTAGAGGAAATTGCACGGATATGTGGGCTAGGCGGTCTGGTGTCCATGAGGAGAACGTTTTTACGTCACCTGATGGTAACTCCATCAGATTACCGAAGGGCTTTTCAGACATACAACGATCTAGCGACAAATTAATAAGATTATAGTAAAAAAAATAAATATGAAAATTGCAATTAATGGATTCGGCCGTATCGGCAGAATGACACTCCGTGCCCTTGAAAATAAGACTAATGTCCAAGTAGTGGCTGTTAATGACCTAACAGATATAAAGACGTTGACTCATCTATTAAAATATGACACGGCGCATGGAAGGTTTCCTGGAGAGGTGCTGGAAGATGGCGAGAACATAATAGTAAATGGAAGAAAAATTCGCCTTTTAAGTGAGAAAAATCCGCGAGAATTACCTTGGGAAGCATTAGGTGTCGATGTTGTCATTGAAGCAACAGGACGATTTACAGATAAATCTGCAGCCCAAAATCATCTTACTGCCGGCGCAAAAAAAGTGTTGATTACGGCTCCTGCGACCGGCGGGGTACAAACCATCGTTCATGGTGTAAACGACGAGCTGATCGGCAAAGAACAAATATATTCAACGGCTTCCTGTACGACAGGGAGTATTGCTCCGATACTTTACATTCTGGACAAAGAGTTTGGCGTTGAATCGGGCTATATGGTGACCGTACATGCATTTACCGCAGATCAAAATCTGCAGGATGCGCCACATAAGGATTTACGAAGAGCTCGCGCAGCATCATATTCTATTATCCCGACCACTACCGGAGCGGCAAAAGCAATTGGAGATGTTCTTCCTAATCTAAAAGGTAAATTGGATGGCTATTCTTATCGGGTCCCGGTGATCGACGCGTCAATTGTAGATCTTTCGATTAATTTAAAAACAGAAGTTTCCAAAGAAAAATTAAATACCGTATTCAAACAATATGCGGAGAGTTCGATGAACGGTATTCTTGAATACACGGAGGAACAGCTAGTCTCAGCAGACATTTTGGGTAACACCCATTCCTCTATTTTGGATGGTAGCATGACCAAGAGTATTGGAAAAATGGTGAAAACGGTAGCCTGGTATGACAACGAAGTAGGTATCTCTAATCGTATTGCGGAGCTAGTAACCCTTATTCATAATTCGTAATGCTTGTCTATTAGCGGCTCGTTACTCTGTACATTTTGGTTGGGTAGATTATTGGCCTGGGAGATAAGCCCTATTTTATAAATGACCTAGATACTGTAGTTGTTTTTAACTTTAGTATCTAGGTCACCGGTTTTGACTAAAAATATAAGTTTATACGAGATGATCTAGGTCAAAAGAGTGTGTTTGCAAACCGAGATCCCGTCCATACTATTCGCGTGTACTTTCCACAGTGTAGGTGAAACTTTTCGCATTATAGTACCCCAGGTTAAATTCAATTGGGCGATCAGCTTGATCATACACGTATCGCTTGCGAAAAAGAATGGGTTGCTGACTATCAATTTCGAGCTTATCTGCTAAAAATTTATCTGCAGAACGCGCACCAATTTCTTCCATCGATTTGTAGGCAACGACAGAATGCGTTTGTTCAAGCATTTCATATAATGGGAGCTTAAAATCTTCTTCGCCATTTAGGTTTATCCGAGGATGAAAGTATGATACAAAATAGACAAAAGGGCCATCGATGGTACCACGTAACCGAATAAGCTTAAGCACTTTTATATCTTTTTTTATTTCAAAGAAATCAGCGATTTCCTCCTCAGGAGTTACCCAGCTCACATGAAGTTCAAAATTTCTAATAGGTATCCCTCGTGCGGCCATTTCTTGGGAAAAACTAAGCCAATTTTTGGATTTGGTACTTAGAGGGCGACTCTCATTTACCCAGGTGCCAACGCCTTTTTTTCTGATTAGTAATCCCTCATAAACCAATTTATTTATCGCCTGCCTCAGGGTTGTTCTTGAAATTGCCAGTCGTTTTGCCAAATCTACTTCGTTAGGAAGAAGCTTTCCATTACGAAACTCGGCAGACTCTACCATTTTTCGAAGTAACTGTTCTACTTGTACATGCAGCGGAACAGAGCTTGAATGATCTATACTTACCTTCATTTGTTTTTTTGGACTAAAGCGCAAAAGTAATATAAAAAATTCAATAAGTTAATATGTATGTACATAATACTCACAGTATAAAAATTAAATCGGTAAAAAAAATTTGCTACTGTATTAAATTTACTTAATATTGTAATTGCTAAAACCTATTAAGTAATTGAAAATGTTCTATAAGTACCTAATTATAACTTTTCATAGAGGTGTTTTATAAATTTAATATGTACATACATTATAACAAATAGTAAATGACTAATAAGGAAATTCAAAGGAAGACAACGCAAGAAATAATGCCGCAAATTCTCCCTAGAGAACGTCTTGGAGATGAAAAATATAATTTATACCCTTTTCATCCCTTAACGCAGGGAGAAATATACACGGGCTACGAAACGTTAGCGGCGTGGATGAGCACGCAGCGGATTGTCAAAATTGATGGATATGTAGGCGTAAACTGGACTTTTGTTCAGAATGCTTTACAAGCCGCTTTTACAAAAAGTGGTATTCGCGTAAACTGGATCAGAATGACCGACTTCTTAAAATCTGAACAGCTAATTGACGAACTTGTCAGTCCTTATTTAGGTGCAGTGGATTCCGTCTGGGGTACAAATACTACCTTATTATTACCTGATTTTTTTCAACAAGATAAACTTGATAAGATAGCTACTGATCCCGACTTACAAATTAATATTATTATTGGTGTTGGGGCAGAACTTGTGCCGATTGAAGGGACACTGGTCTACTTGGATCTTCCAAAAAATGAACTTTTATATCGGATGCGTGCGAAATCTATTACCAATTTAGGTTCTTCGCTGCCGACAGAGAAGATGAATGCTTATAAGCGGTTTTATTTTGTTGATTGGGTTGTGTTAAATAAGCATAAACAGGCTTTAATCAATAAAGTTAAAGTTTTTGGCGATACACAGTGGGAAAAATCTATTTCATGGACGTTGGCAGAAAATATTTTCACCACAATGAAACATATGGCTACTTCCGTATTTAGACCAAGACCGTGGTTTGATCCTGGAATGTGGGGAGGACAGTGGATGAAGGAACACTTTAGCCCACTCGGTGAGCATGAGGATAATTTAGCATGGTCATTTGAAATTATTGCTCCAGAGAATGGTGTTGTCTTTCAGAGTGGGCAAGCTCTTTTGGAACTCAGTTTTGATACGTTAATGTATAGAGAACAGCGAGGCATACTTGGACAGCACGCCGCTCAATTTGGTCATTATTTTCCGATTCGTTTTGATTTCTTAGATACCTTCGATGGTGGTAATCTTTCGATACAATGTCACCCAAGCTTATCCTATATACAGAAGAATTTTGGTGAAACATATACGCAAGATGAAACCTATTACATTTTAGACTGTAAACCAGGAGCGCAGGTATATTTAGGGTTTCAGGAAGATATTGAGCCTCAGGGATTTCGCAATGAGTTGGAAGACAGTTTGAAAAATGACCAACCAATAGAGATTGAGAAATATGTGCAAAAATTCCCTTCTGCTAAACATGAACTCTTTTTAATACCAAACGGTACGGTTCATAGCGCAGGAAAGAATAATTTAGTCTTAGAGATTAGCGCAACACCATACATATTCACCTTTAAAATGTATGACTGGCTTCAGAAGGATAGTGAAGGTAACCCAAGACCGATAAACATTGACCATGCTTTCCATAATTTAGATTTTCAACGTAAAGGTGCACGTGTGTCTAATGAATTTATTTCTGTACCTCAGGTGATAGCACAGGGGCCAGGATGGCAGACCATTCATCTGCCAACACATGAGGATCATTATTACGATGTTCATCGGCTTGAATTTGAATCCGATATCGAAATTCAAACAGCCAATGTTTGCCATATTCTCATGCTTGTCGAGGGTACGACCATCGAAGTGCTTACCGAATCAGGGACATCGTTATCTTTTAATTACGCTGAAACATTTATTATCCCGGCAGGAGCAAATAGCTATCGTTTAATTAATAGCACCAACCAATCAGCAAAAGTGATTAAGGCATTTTTGAAGAGCACGAATAATGGATCAATTCAGAACGATACGTACATGACTAACCAAGGAGGCGATGGAAAAGACTAGTCATTTTTTGGCCATAATATGTGCGATTGCTTCAATAGGTGGTTTCCTATTCGGTTTTGATATGGCCGTGATTTCAGGAGTATTACCACTTATGCAAGCACAATTCACGCTTTCTCCCAGTCAGGAAGGCTGGCTTGTTTCTTCTGCGCTAGTAGGGTGTATTATCGGTGTCGCGATCTCCGGCGTCTATAGTGATAAGATGGGGCGCCGAAAGTTACTGTTTACTGCGGCTTTCTTGTTTTGGTGCTCCGCACTTGGCTGTGGACTTTTCGATACCTTTTCGGCAATTATTTGCGCAAGAATCGTTGCTGGGTTAGGAGTAGGCATCGCCTCGAACATCGTTCCTCTGTACATCTCGGAAATGGCGCCAGCCGAAAGAAGAGGTCGGTATGTCACCTATTATCAGCTAGCCATCACCATGGGTATATTGGTTGCTTATATTAGTAATTACGGGCTACTCAGTATGAATGCTTTTAGTAACATGCAGCTAGGTGAATTTTGGAATCTTCTTTTTGTAGAGCAAAAATGGCGAGCGATGTTTTTAGTTGGTCTACTTCCAGCTACTCTTTTTATTATCGGACTATTTTTTGTCCCAGAAAGTGCACGCTGGATAGCGCAACAAGAAGCATCTAGCACCGGAGGCAACAAAGACGCTCATGCAGCTCAAGATAGAGGAAGTTACAGCATGCTCTTCTCCAAAGCGCTGCGCCGGCCCATGCTTCTAGGGATACTGCTCCCTTTGTTCTCCCAATTTTGTGGTATAAATGCGATTATTTATTATGGGCCGACAATTTTAAAAGATGCCGGCATAAGCATGGATAATTCCTACCAGAGTCAGATACTATTTGGGGCAGCCAATATGCTATTCACTTTTATTGCGATATGGAAAGTCGATCAGTTAGGGCGTAGACCATTATATTTAGTAGGTTCTTTTTTCGCTGCTATTAGCCTTCTACTTACAGGGTTTTTCTTTTACGTAGGTAACTTACCAGGAATATGGATTTTATTAGCGGTCACCCTGTTTTTAGCCAGTTTTGCTTTTTCGATTGGACCATTGAAGTTTGTTGTTGCCTCGGAAATATTTCCCACAGCAATAAGGGGTAGAGCGTTAGGAATCAGTATTATGGTCATGTGGATTGCCGATGCGATTATCGGTCAATTAACGGCCGTAATGATCCGAGAACTAGGTATCGCATATACCTTCTGGCTATTCGGCACTTTTTGCGTCGTAGTATTTATTTCGGTGTTTAAGCTTTTACCGGAGACCAAAGGAAAAACACTAGAAGAAATTGAAAAATTTTGGAAAAAGACGAAAACTAACTAATTATGAATAATTTAAATACTCTGCTACTCGTATTCCTTCACTTAATACCCTGTTTGACAATTACACCATTAGTTGTAAATGGGCAAGATTCTACCGTTTGGATGATTGGTCAGAAAGACAATCAAGCAGCAGATATGGCACTGTATCCGAATGCTTACCAAGATTTTCTTGGTCATGATTTCGGGTATGAAGATCGATATTTTATGATTGGCAGTTCAGAGGCGGTGACTGATTTTCCTTTCGTCTTACCTGGACCGGATAATGCGTGGGGAGGAACAGGCCGTACAGCTGGTATCCGTTCACATTTTATAACAATCGGTTTTGAGCTAACAGATGCCATAGACAATATTACCGATGCTACTCTCCCGGAGCCATGGCACCTGCTGGTAGATCTGCTAGATGTCGACGCTGAGCATGGCTCAGTTTTGAAGTTTCTTATCAATGGCAAACCACATGTCTTTAGCTTATCAAGTGAGAAAAAGAAATCTGTCATCTCTGGCACCAATCAGAAAAATGACACTAGCGAGCCTCTCGGACCCTTTACCAATAAGCAAGAGCAGCTTATCGATATTGCGCTACCCGATGGATTAATCAAACCAGGCTATAACGAGATTGTCGTTACTTCCCTAGATGGAGGGTGGGTAGCGTTTGATCAATTGAAATTAACGGGTTCCGGTTCAGCGGCACTTAAACCAAAAGGAGCTGCTACTATTAGAAATATCAGCGCAGCTAAATTTCAGACAAAAGAAGGTATGCAACCGTTATTAGTTGATATTATTGAGGCTAATTCTCAGGCAAAACTGTCCGTTATTTTGGATGATAGCGAAATATATACGACTGTTCTAGATGGTGGTAGATCGGTACTTGAGGTACCTATGCCAGCTGTAAAAGCTGAACAGGAAAGCAGCTATAAAGTGGTTGTTAACGATAATACGCAAGCTACCGGAAAGATTATTCGGCGGCCACAAAATATAGCGAGCCCAGCAGATTATGTAAATACGATGATGGGCACAGCACATTCTAGATGGATGATTGCTCCGGGACCGTGGATGCCTTTCAGTATGGTTAAATTAAGCCCTGACAATCAAAATGCTGGATGGCAGGCCGGTTATGATCCGACATTCGAGTCCATTGGAACTTTCAGTCATATTCATGAGTGGACCATGGCTGGTTTAGGCACATTTCCGGTTAATGGTAAACTCATTACCCATATCGGAGATCAGAGCGGCACTCAAGGAGGGTATCGCTCAAAAATAGATAAGTCAACAGAGGAAGCGCCACTAGGGTATTATAAGGTAGATCTAACCGATTACAATATCCAAGCCGAGTTAACCTCACTTACCCGCAGCAGCTTTCAACGCTACACCTACCATAGCGGGGACACTGGGAGAGTAATGATCGATCTTAAGATTCCTGCAGAATATAAATACGATCTCCATCATGTTAATATTAAAAAAGTTAGTGCCAATCGTATTGAGGGCACCAGCGAGCAGTTTTCCAAGCATGTTTGGTCAGGAGATGTTAACCAAGACTACACAATATATTTTGTTATCGAATTCGACCAACCTATTGCTCGCTATGGGTCGTGGTTAAACGATAAGGTGAGTCTTGGGAAAGGGCTAAGCGCAGACAGTGCCAATACCGCCGGATTATTTGCTGAATTTGATCTCAGCAGTAACCGGGCGGTACAACTACGTACGGGCATATCATTTGTAAGCCTTGAAAATGCCGCAGAGAACCTTCAAGAGGAAATCACGAAGCCATATGGTTGGTCTTTCCAAGATGTAAAACAAAAGAATCGCTCAACTTGGAATGACTTACTTGGCCGGGTTGATATTAGTAGCGACAACTGGCTTGAAAAACAAAAATTTTATAGCAACATGTACCGTACGCTAGCTAGTCGTAATACTTTTAGTGATGTCGACGGCAGCTGGCGTTCGGCCGATGAAAAGGTACAGCGGTTCGCTGATAAACAGGATGTTGCTTTGGGGTGTGATGCATTTTGGAACACTTTCTGGAATCTTAATCAGTTTTGGAACCTGGTAACACCGGAATGGTCCAATAAATGGGTGCGCTCCCAGCTAGCGATGTACGATGCCAATGGCTGGCTAGCCAAGGGACCCGCCGGTATGGAATATGTGCCAGTAATGGTTGCAGAGCATGAGATACCACTTATTGTAGGTGCTTATCAGATGGGAATTCGTGATTACGATGTGCAGAAAGCCTACCAAGCGGTTAAGAAAATGCAAACTACAAAAGCGACATCCGTAGCGGGAGGCTTTGCCGGAAATCGGGATCTGGAGACATATCTTGCCCATAAATATGTACCGTATGATAAAGGGCGCTTTTCTAATTCACTGGAATATAGCTTTGATGATTGGACAGTAGGGCAATTCGCTAAATCGTTAGGCAATATTGCTGATTATAAGCTGTTTAATGATCGTGGGCAATGGTGGAAAAATACTATAGATCCACAGACAGGATATGCTAGACTGCGCGACTCGAACGGAGATTGGATAGCGGATTTTGATCCTTTTAAATCAGGTGCGAATGAGCATTATGTAGAAGGCAATGCTTGGCAGCTCACATTCTTTGTTCCCCAGGATGTTCCCGCGCTTGCAAAGGAAATCGGTAAAGATAAATTTATCGAACGGCTAGAATGGGGCTTTGAGGAAAGCGTAAAATGGCGTTATAATGGGCCTAACGATCAGTACTGGGACTATCCGGTGGTACAAGGGAATCAACAATCGATGCATTTTGCCTACCTTTTTAACTGGGTGGGAAAACCTTGGTTAACGCAAAAATGGAGCCGCTCCATTGGTGAACGCTATTACGGATCCGGAATTTCTAACGCCTACCTAGGTGATGAAGATCAAGGACAGATGAGCGCCTGGTACCTGATGAATGCAATTGGCTTATTTCAGACTGATGGCGGAACAAGCGTGGAACCACAATATGAAATCGGTAGTCCGTTATTTGAGAAGATCTCGATTGATCTTGGGGGGAGGTATAACCGTGGAGAATCCTTTACTATTCAGGCAAATAATACCAGTAAAACGAATATTTATGTACAAAGTGCAACGCTAAATGGGAAACCATGGCACGATTTCAAGTTTCCGGCATCGGAGGTCTTAAAAGGAGGGAGCTTAATACTGGAAATGGGGCCAGAACCTAATAAAGCATGGGGAAAAATTGATCTTAAAAAGCAGATACAATCGGACGAACGGTTGAAGGTAGTGAAGGAAAAAGCAGAAGAACTGGTGAAAAGCGGTTTTACTGCCGGGGATGGCTATGCCGAGGTATGGATTAGAGACTACAACACCTTTATCAGCTTAGCAAGTTCTTTACACGATCCCCAGCAGACAAAAGAAAACCTGCGCGTATTTTTCCGACTACAGGGCAAAGATGGCAATATTGTCGATGGCTTTATTCCAAAACAAAAGGCTGAGAAATCGAAGGTCAGTTATGAGTATATCTATTCGGATTTAGAAAGCAATTACGCAGGACATAAAAATACCGTAGAAACGGATCAGGAATCATCGCTCATTCAGGCTGTTTACAAGTATGTCCAAGCAACGAATGATCATGCGTTTCTAGACGAATCGATTGCAGGAATAACTGTAAAGGAAAGACTAGGAAATGCATTGGATTTTTTGATGAAGCATCGTTTTAACAAAAAATATGGACTTCTCTGGGGCGCAACGACCGCTGATTGGGGAGACGTGCAACCGGAACATCCTTGGGGTGTCGTCCTGGATGAAAATTCACATCTTGCAATTGATATTTACGATAATGCGATGTTTCTGGTGGCTCTTGATAACTATTTAGAAATGGGGCCTGCTCAAGCACAGAAATGGCAAAAAGTTAGAAATGAGGTTGCCAAGCATACGATGGAAAATCTCTGGGATGAACCGCGAGAAAAATTTAAAACACATATTTATCTTAATAAATCGCCTTTTGCTAAAACATTTGATGAGGATGCGATCTTTTACCATGGAGGGACAGCGATTGCAATGGAAGCTAATTTGCTTTCCAAAGAGCAGGCTAGGGTATCATTCGACAAGATGATAGACAATGTTCAGAAATCTGGTGCCCCCTCAGTAGGACTAACATTATATCCCCCTTATCCAGCGGGAAGCTTTCAGAATAAAGGAATGGCTCCCTATGATTATCAAAACGGAGGCGATTGGACTTGGTTTGGCGGCCGTATAATCAAACAAATGATAAAGATGGGTTTCTACCAAGAAGCCTACGAGCAGCTCAGCCCGATGCTAGATCGAGTGCTCGCCAACGATGGCTTTTATGAATATTATAGCCTAAAAAATAAACCTAGTGGATCGGGCTCATTTCGAGGCTCGGCAGGTGTATTACACGATGTGATTCTGCTACTGCAGGAATATGCCGCCCACTAAGGTCAACTATACTAACAATTAACTCAACAAACTAAAAAAGTTATGATCACTTTAAAACAAGCAAATCGAATGAAAAGGAAATTCGGCGTAGCCGTGTTCTCTTTGTTAGCAGTTTGTTCCCACAGCGAGGCATTCTCGCGAGATCCGGTGAACAAATTAACTGTGCAAACCTTGCAGCAATCGGTTTCTGGCGTTGTCAAAGATGCCGGAACTGGTGCACCGGTGCCCGGAGTAACAATTTCTATTAAAGGCGGCTCGAGTACAAGTACTCAGACGGATGCCAATGGACAGTATTCAATCCCGGTGGAAGCTGGACAGATTCTAGTAGCTACATCTATCGGATATGAGCCTTTAGAGCAAGCAGTTACCGGAGAGACATTGGACTTTAACCTAAAGCAGGATGCTGCCGCACTTGAAGAAGTAGTGGTCGTGGGCTACGGTACTATGCGTAAGTCAGATGTAACTGGATCCATCTCGATGGTTAAAGGAGAGGATATGGTTAAAACCCAAAGTTTTAGCCCCTTAGATAATCTTCGTGGTAAAGCAGCTGGCGTGAATATTTATTCAAATTCTAGTCAACCCGGTGCTTATGCTAACCGCGTCGTGATACGGGGTACAGCGACCGTAAATTCATCATCAAACCCATTATATGTTGTGGACGGCGTGGTAATGGAAGATTTTCATCTACTAAATCCAAATGATATTGAACGTATCGAGGTTTTAAAAGATGCATCTTCGGCCGCTATTTACGGCGCCCGCGGAGCTAACGGTGTGGTTTTAGTTACCACCAAGAGGGGGTCGAAGGATGGTACCAAAACAGTAAGTTATCAAGCATCTGCGAGCGTGAGTTCCCCGCAACGATTCATGGATGTACTCGATGCAAATGAATGGGTTGAGGCATTTATGATTGGTCTGGAAAATGAGAACAAATGGCACGGTAAAAAATGGTCACTGAATAAAAAAGACTGGTTCAATGATGCGAATTATTTTGACAGTAATGGTGATCCACTCTACAACACTGATTGGCAACGTGAGGCTACACGCACAACACTGTCGCACAATCACCAATTAAATATTCAACAAGGCGATGAAAACTCTTCGATCGGAGCATTCATAAACTACACCGATCAGCAGGGGATTGTTAATAATACCAATAACAAGCGGATCAACGGTAAGCTGGCTTATGATGTCACTCCTAAGGAATGGCTTACAGCAAGTATTAATTTAACGGCTAATCATACGTGGGGTCAGTATACGCCGGAAGATGGTGGCGGTCAGGATGCTCGGCGTACGATGATTGAGATGATTCCTTGGTATCCGATCTATGACCCAGCCGGTAATTACACCTCATCGGCTTCATCTACCGTTTCTGAAGAGCTGGGATTCGAAGGAATGTCCAATCCGGTAGCGATACTTGATAAGCAGAAACGAATGCGCTATAATACGCAGATATTCGGGAACGCTGCATTAACATTCCATATTGCAGATGGTCTTGACCTAAAAACACAGTTCGGTATTGATAACCATAAGAAAGCCTATAAGGGATATTCATCAATAATTCTTAACAACCTTTCCATGCCAAATGGATGGGCCGCAATAGAAAATTCAGATATCCTATATTGGCAGGAGGAAACCTACCTGACGTACAACAAAGAGTTTGATAAGCACAGGATAAATGCGATGGCCGGTCTGTCATGGCAGGAGCGTACATATAGCGTAAATGGTTCGCGTACCGAAGGGTTTACCAATGACTTCTTTGAATGGAACAACATGGAGGTAGGTAGTACCCCCGACTCGCCAACGTCGGCATGGGATCGATGGGCGATGAACTCCTATTTTCTTCGTGGAGCCTATACCTATAATGATCGGTATTCCGCCACAGTAACAGAACGTTATGACGGTTCATCTAAGTTCGGGGACAATAATAAATATGCCTTTTTTCCCTCTATTGGACTAGCCTGGAATGTTTCAAATGAAGATTTTCTCGCTGATCATCCGTGGATCAGTAACCTAAAATTGCATACTAGTTACGGTTTAACGGGTAATTCGGAAATTAATCCCTATAGTTCGCTAGCGAATGTTACTTCAGGAACAGTTCTGATGAACGGCTCTCGTAAGCCATATTCGTACATTAGCAGTATTGCTAACCCGGATCTAAAATGGGAGAGAACAGCTACCTATGACGGGGGAGTTGAGCTGGGATTGTTTAACAACCGCTTGAATTTTGATCTCTCTTATTACACCAGAAAAACAACGGATTTATTATTGGAAGCTCCGCTACCCAACTCGACAGGTTTCTCATCCGTTATGCGCAATATTGGATCTGTTCAAAATCGAGGGGTAGACATTATGGTATCCGCTTCGCCAATTCAACGTGAAGACTTCTCCTGGAATACGACCCTCAATATGAACTACAACAAAAATGAGGTGTTGGAGCTTGGTGTCAATAATGAAGATATCTTACTTAATAGTTGGGTCGGAGGCCCTAACAGTATTATTCGTGTTGGTGAAAATTTAAACAGTTTCTATGGTTACAAGCGTGACGGAGTTTATACTATTGAAGATTACGAAAATGGTGATATTGAGCAAAACAAAATCGGTCGACCGAAGCGTTCAGCAACCCAACAAATTCTCGGGAAAGGGACACCTGATTGGTCTGGCAGTTTTATTAACAACTTTACCTATAAGTCGTTCGATTTAATGGTAGACCTACAATTTGTTTACGGTGTGGAGACCATGCAACAGTTTTTCCATTCGACCTACGACCGCTTTGGGATAACCAATGGTTTAAAAGAGATATTAACAGATGCATACGACGGCACGAATCCAAACACCAACCAACAGGCTATTGTTTTGACAAATGGCGAACATGCGGGACAAGACACGAACGTTGACTCCTCTTGGATTGTTGACGGATCATACTTACGGGTGAATGTGCTTCAGCTAGGTTATACATTTAATAGTGACGTCATAAATCGTATCGGATTTTCTGGGTTACGTATTTATGCAAGTGCAAATAATCCGTGGTTAATTACTTCAAAAGATTTTAAAGGATACGACCCGGAAGCAACGTCGCAAGGTGATGGTAACAAATTCGGGCAGAATATGGTGTTCTTTGCTTATCCACGAGCAAAAACATTCACGTTTGGCTTAAATCTTACACTATAATTGAAAGAGGAGACATTATTATGAAAACTAAAAATATAGCAATGGCGCTGTTATCACTCGCCTTATTTGTGAATATAAGTTGTGAGAGTTTCTTGGATGAAGATCCTAGGTCTACTGTAACCGCAGGATTCTATTATGAAAATGCAGCGCAGGCAGAAGAAAATATAATATCCATGTACCGACGAGGTGCCCCAGATCGCTACGGGGTGGCCACATCGGCGTATATAGGACCTACAGCATCGATCAACACCTTTCTAACAGGTTATTTTTCGAACAATTATGAAGGGCAAGAACTTGTTTGTTTATACTCCAGGCAACTAACCCGGCAGCAAAATTCACGTATCGTATCCAATACCATGAATTCTATTTGGAATGAGTCCTATACAGCAATTAATATTGCAAATGGAGCAATCAAATATATTCCAGGGATCGAAATGGACGAAAATCAAAAGAAACTCCTGATCGCTGAAGCAAAATTCTTTCGCGCATTTAACTATTTTTATTTGGTGAAAACTTTCGGAGACGTACCAATTACTACAGAACCGTATGATCTGTCACAAGACCCTGCTATTCCGCGCGCTGCCAGCGCAGATGTTTACGCCCTGATAGAAGCAGATTTAACAGAAGCAGTTGATGTATTACCGGCAGCAACTTTTACGAGTTCCGGATACAGAATTACTAAATATGTCGCTGCAATGGCCCTGTCGAACGTTTATCTGCAGCAAGGAAAGTATGAACAGGCAGCTACTAATATAAGAATCGTAACGGACTCGCCACACAGTTTAACAGCCAACAGCAATCTACAGCTAGGTAGCGCATATAATAAGCTACGGACAGAGGACAACTTGTCGGAAGTTATCTATTCCTATGAATATGATGAAGCGATTAATAACAGTGGGCGGTGGCCGAGCTTCGCTTTTAGCTCCTCAGCAACCTCCGTATTTGACAAATATGCCATTTTTGAACGTGTGTACGGTCCATCGAACCGTTACTTAAATGTATACAATGAAGACGATTTGCGTATTCAACCCAATCAATTTTTCCATTGGAAGTATACCAATCCGTTAAACAAAAAAGTTTGGTCATCGGATGCTGCTGGTATTTGGTATTTCTTTGATGAGGCTGCCGTATTAAGAACGGGACAAGGGACAAAAGACTGGAATATCTATCGTTATGCCGAAGCGTTACTGATAGCCGCAGAATCTATCGCAAAATCTGAGGGTGTGACAGCTGAGGCGGCAGGTTATCTTGCCGAAATTAAAGCGCGCGCTGATACAAAAAAGAAGAGCGTAGAGACGTATAAGAGCGAGTTACAAACACTCTCGGTTGATAAATTTGTCGAAGAATGTTGGACTGAACGTCTGCGTGAACTTCCATTGGAATTCAAGATGTGGGACGACTGCCTGCGTACAGGAATGTTTCCTGTTATTTCTGAAACTGAAAAAGGGAAAGTAACATACGAACCTTTGATTGGAGCTAAGAATGGAGCCGGAGCAACGTTTAAAGAGTCTGATCTTTTATGGCCCATTTCAATGGATGAACTTCAGCGGAACCCGGAACTAACACAGAACGAAGGGTATAACTAGCCGTTTTAAACATTAATTTACGGAGCAACCCATATACGGAAGACTTTTCACTTTACGTATGTAGGTTGCTCTTTTTTGTGGTTCACCGTGGTAGATGAGGGATAAAATAGCACCTTTAACCTCAACATAATTAATACCCAATTTTTATGTTTATATTAGCTAAGATAATCCATCAATATAAAAATAAGCAGAAAATGAAGCCAAGAATTTCCGTGCTAACCTTAGGGATTTCAGATCTCGAAAAGTCAGTTAAATTTTATCGCGATGGCTTAGGATTGTCCACAAAGGGGATTATTGGATCAGAGTTTGCATATGGTGAAGTCGCATTTTTTGATTTGCAGAATGGCTTACGGCTTGCACTTTGGCCGAGAGAAAGTGTGGCACATGATACCGGTCTTCCAGTTCAGAATTCATCAGCACTAGAATTTACCATTGGACATAATGTGTCCAGTCAAGATGAGGTAAAATCAGTTATGCGGCGTGCAGAAAAAGCGGGGGCAAAAATTATTAAAGCTGCCCAGGATACTTTTTGGGGTGGTTTCGCTGGTTATTTTCAAGATCCAGATGGACATCTTTGGGAAATAGTGTTTAACCCCGAATTTCTTCCTGAGTAACAAAGAAAGCAACCTGTCAATTTCGACATTAATATCCTACGATTTAAAAATTATCAACTTTATTATAATGAGAATTAGGCCTGAAGAAACCAAAGATTATCAGAAAATATTTAATCTAATTGAAGATGCTTTTAAAGATGAGCAATACACGGATCATCAGGAACAGTTTCTGGTAGAAAGATTAAGAAATTCTGACTCATTTATTCCAGCCCTATCGTTAGTTGCGCAGGTCGGTGATCAAATTGTTGGTTATATCTTATTAACAAAGATTGATATTGTAGACTCAAACAAGGCAGTAGCAACTTCGTTGGCATTAGCGCCAGTTGCTGTGAAGAAAAATTATCAACGAAAGGGAATTGGTGGAGAATTGATCAGAGCTGCACATGCTAAAGCGAAAGAATTAGGTTATAAGTCGGTGGTGTTATTAGGGCACGAAAACTATTATCCGCGATTTGGGTATATTCAAAGCACGAAATTTGGAATTAGCCTACCTTTCGATGTACCTGAGGAGAACTGTATGGCAATAGAGCTAACGGAGAATGGGCTTAAAAACGTAAGTGGCGTTGTTCAGTACCCCAAAGAGTTTTTCGGTTGACAACTACACCACACTTGTTAGTTATTAAATGCCAAATTCGTAATCCCTTTGATTTTTACCAGCGGATTACGAATAAGGACTATTTTCCGATTGGATGATTAAGGAAGTCCCATTTTCGGTCCTTTAGAGACTGTCAATGTAACTTAGGTACTTTGGGACACTTTTTTCCACCCATTCGGGACTTGCATTAGTCTCCATTCCATAGTAGGCAAAATGGGGAACATAATCGGCCTTAATGTAGTCAAAGGTCAACTCAAAGGGATATGTAAGCTCTTTTAAAGTATATTTTGACTGTCCTCCGGGATTGAGATCATGCTCGGAAATACCTGCGGATATTGCTAAAGCTACTTTTTTACCAGCCATCTTATAACCGCTCTTACTGCCATAGGCCCACCCATAAGTTAACACCTCATCAAACCATTTTTTTAAAAGGGGAGGGCTACTAAACCAATAGAGTGGGAATTGTAGTATGATTTTATCATATTTTTCGATGCGTTGCTGTTCTTTTTGCACATCTATTTTCTCATCTGGATATGCCTGGTAGAGTTGATGAACATCATACTTTTGGGGATGCTTTTCAAATTCAGCTATCCAGCGTTTATTTATCAGTGAGGTTTCTATATTAGGATGAGTTACTATAATTAATGTTTTCATTTTTGATGCTTAATAAGTTGTTAAAAAAATTGTTATAGATGTTTAAACTTTGTGCTTACTGACTTTAATTGGGCTGGTGCAAACGCTTCACCGGCCCGAATTAAAATCGAATTAAACTTGTTTCAAAATTTTTATAACCATCCGGATTTTGTAAATAGTCCTTTTATAATGTACCATTGTTTATTTCCGTATTTTTATTGGTTATGGTATGGGGACTTTGAATATCCCAACCACCACCGAGGGAGCGATACAGATCTATAATCGCAACGAGCTCATCTTTTTTTATTTGAGCTAATTGAAGCTCCGTTTGAAGTACATTGCTTTGCGCTGTGATAACCTCCAGATAGTTTGCAGAGCCAGTTTCAAAAAGGATATCTGCATGTTTGCTTGCTTGTTGAAGCCTTTGCGTACGTTTATCAGCAATTTCATGTCGCTCTTTTAATTTTTGTATGGAGATCAATGCATCGGAGACTTCACCAACTGCTGTAATGACAGATTGCTGGAAAATAGTTACACTTTTAGCGCCTTCAATTTGACGAAGCTCATACTGTGTTTTTAATGCCTTGCGTTGAAAAATTGGCTGCGTTAGTGATCCTGCAACAGCTCCAAATAATGCGCCCGGTAAATTAAACCAATTACTGGCTTTTAGCGCATTGACACCGGCCTCTGCGCTAATGACCAATGAAGGATACATCTGTGCTTTAGCAGATTGTGCGTAAGCCAAATTAGCCTGTACGGCGAGTTCGGCATGCTTAACGTCCGGACGATGACTAAGCAATGCGGCTGGTACGCCGCCCAATAGGTTTTCCGGCAACTTGATATCATCAAGAGATTCGGACACTTTAATTTCTTGCGGTAGATGACCACTTAAAACTTGTAGTGCATTTTCTTGCAAGTATATTTGCTGTTGAAATTCTGGAATTAGACTTTCTGCTGCTAGTTTCTGTGCATGTACCTGTTCGAGTGTTAAAAGATTGGTTTCGCCAATTTCATACTGCTGTTGTACGACATTGAGGGTATTCGTGCTTAGATCTAAATTTAGTCGGGCAATCTCCATTAACTCATAGAGGAGGAGCAATTGATAATAACCTTTCGCAACTTGTGAGACAACTCGGGTCTGAATTACTTTTTTTGCTTCTTCTGTTTGTAAATACTCTGCTAATGCTGCCCGATTTTGATTTTTTACTTTGCCCCATAAATCAACCTCCCAAGCAAGCCCAACGGATGCCGAATAGTCCTCGATGTGGTTACTTCCCAAGATCTGCCCTAAATTCAGCCCATTCATACTGTAATTTGACGGGTTTGTGCTGCTAATGCCAACTTGTGCTGAGATCTCTGGCAGGTAGCCAGCTTTAGCTTGTTTTAATAGTAAGCTAGAGGCCTCTATATTTTTTATAGCAAGCTGCATATCCACATTATAGATAATTGCGCTATCAATTAATTCGACTAATGTAGGATTCTTGAAGAAGTCTTGCCAAGGCACAGACCCGATACTTTGCGCCGCGCTGTCTTGTTGGATTTCTTGTGCATGACGGTATTGCTCAGGTAACCTAGGAGCTTCCTGCTTAGCGTCAGCCAGCTCTGGGGTCCTACACGCTGCTAATAATAGCGACGTAAGGAGTATACCCCATAAATTTAATTTATAATTCATATTGATCACTGCAATTTTTTGTTATTCATATTTGTTTCGCTAACTACGCAGGGGTTCTTTCGCATTCTTTTTTAAATAGACAGCTATGGAGTGCGGAATGTGACGAACGTTACGTTTTATATATTTTCTACGACTACCTCTGCATGATTCGTTTTAAATTCACTCTCGTTATGCTTGTTGTGCTGCGGTGTATTACCACTAACCTTCTCATGTAGATATTGAAAGACGATAAATAGAACCGGGATAATAAGAACACCTAGCACAACGCCGCTTAGCATACCTCCGGCAGCGGCGATACTAATCGAGTGATTACCCTGGGCTGAAGGACCAATGGCACGCATCATTGGAATCATCCCCACGATAAAAGCAAGGGAGGTCATGATGATTGGGCGCAGGCGTAACCTTGCTGCCTGTAGTGCTGCTCTAGTAATAGGTAATCCTCGTTTACGCGCCTGGATACCGAATTCTACAATCAGAATTGCATTCTTTGCAAGAAGACCGATAAGCATCACGAGTGCCACCTGAACATATATGTTGTTAGAAATATCTGTGATACCAATTGCGGCAAAAACACCAAATATTCCGGTCGGTATACTTAAAATTACGGCTAGCGGAATAATGTAGCTTTCATACTGTGCCGCCATTAGGAAATAAACGAACACAAGACAAAGCGTGAAAATCAGTGTCGACTGTCCTCCAGAAACAATTTCCTCTTTTGTCATACCAGAAAACTCGTAAGTAAATCCACTTGGAAGCTGCGTCTTTGCAACTTCTTCTACCGCCCGAATTGCATCTCCAGAACTATATCCTTTGTTTGGAATTGCATTAATACCAATCGAGTTGAAAAGATTATATCTGGAGGCGGTTTCTGGGCCGTAAACACGCTGCAGAGTAACCAGGGTATTAATAGGTACCATATCACCCTGACGATTTTTTACATATACACCATCAAGATTGGAGGGATCGGTACGACCACTTACCTCGGCCTGCATAACTACACGGTAATACTTTCCAAAGCGATTGAAATCAGAGGCTTGCATACTTCCGAAATATCCCTGCATAGTTCGTAGGATACTTTGCGTGCTTACACCAAGCTGCTCAGCTTTAACATCATCTACTTCAAGCTCATATTGTGGATAGTCCGTTTTGAATGTTGAAAAGGCCATCATAATCTCAGGCCTCTTCATCAGTTCGCCAATGAATTGCTGCCCGATGCCACTAAATTTATCTAAAGCTCCGCTGGTACGATCCTGTAGTACCATATCTAATCCGTCCACGTTACTGAATCCTGGAACTGTGGGGAAGGTAAACACAAAGAAATTTGCGCCTTTTATGGTTGACAGACTTTGGTTAACTTCACCCATGATGGCGTTGATATCCTTCACCTGACCACGTTCGGCATGTGGCTTGAGAAGAATGAAGGCAACACCAGAGGAAGGGCTTGTAGCTTGTGTTAAGATATTAAAACCCGCAATGATGTTGAGCGTTTTGGTGTACGCAGCTTCCTGCAGTTGTTTTTCCACCTCCTGTAATGCTTCTGAGGTTCGATCTAGTGAAGCACCGGCAGGCATATTTAGTGAAACTGCGATAAACCCCTGGTCTTCCGAAGGAATGAATCCTGTTGGCGTTCTTTGCACCATGAAGAAACTTCCAGCAATAATAAGAGCTAGTGCACTAAAGGCTACCCATTTGTAGCGAACTAGAAAACGCAGTGAACCAATATAATTTTTAGTCAACCGCTCAAATCCAACATTGAAACCAGCAAAGAATTTGTCTTTGAAATTTAATGGCTTACCGTTAGCGTGATGGTGGTTAACAGGTTTTAAAAATAAAGCACATAAAGCAGGGCTTAGCGTTAATGCATTGACTGCAGAGATAACGATCGCAATGGCTAAGGTAAAGGCAAATTGTCTGTAAAACACACCTGTAGAGCCCTCCATGAATCCGATGGGGAGAAATACGGCCGACATCACAAAGGTAATGGATATGATGGCACCGGTAATTTCACTCATCGCCGAAGTTGTTGCTACCTTTGGCGGTAAGCCCGTTTGCTCCATTTTTGCGTGAACCGCCTCGACAACCACAATCGCATCATCTACAACAATTCCGATAGCGAGCACCAGAGCAAACAACGTCAGCAGATTTATTGAAAATCCAAAGAGTTGCATGAAAAAGAATGTCCCTACAATAGCCACAGGTACGGCAATAGCGGGTATTAAGGTCGAACGGAAATCCTGTAAAAATATAAATACTACTAAAAATACAAGAACAAAGGCCTCAATTAGTGTGGTCTTCACCTGATCAATAGATTGATCGAGTGCATCTTTCGTATTATACAGTATTAAATGCTTTAATCCAGGAGGAAAATCTGCGGATGAACGATCCAAAAATTCCTGGATCGCAATTTGAATTTCATTAGCATTGGACCCAGCCAGCTGCATAATACCAATATTTACGCCTACTTTCCCATTAATACGTGTTTCACTCCCATAGCTGTAAGCGCCCAATTCGACTCGAGCCACATCTTTTAGACGAAGAAAGGAACCATCATTATTGGAACGAATGATGATATTTCCATAATCTTCTGGCTTGCTAAGCTTTCCTTTATATTTTATGACGAATTCGAACGCCTCTTTGCTGCTTTCACCAAATTTGCCAGGTGCGGCTTCTAAATTTTTATCCTGTATAGCGCTCATAACCTCAGCAGGGGTAAGTTTATAGGAAGCCATCTGATTCGGATTAAGCCACACGCGCATAGAATAATCTTTACTTCCGCCAAAAATCAATGCCTGACCAACCCCCGGAATACGTTTAAGTTCGGGGATAATATTGATTTGCGCATAGTTGGTAATGAAGGTTTGATCATATTTGTTTAGCTCATCAGTATAAAGATCCGCCACCATGATTAAACTATTTTGCTGCTTTGCAGTTGTGATTCCAGCCTGTACAACTTCAACTGGAAGTTGGCTAGTTGCCTGAGATACCCGGTTTTGTACATTTACAGCCGCTTGATCCGGGTCTGTGCCTAATTTAAAATATACGGTTATCGCTAAGGAACCATCGTTACTAGCAGTGGAGCTCATATAGCTCATGTTTTCCACACCATTAATAGACTCCTCTAAGGACGGTGCTACGGCACGTAACACGGTTTCTGCATTTGCCCCAGGATATAAGGCCATCACTTGAACTGCTGGTGGAGCGATGTCGGGAAACTGTTGCAGAGGCAGTTTAATTATCCCTATGATTCCAAGTATCACCAACAGTATCGAAATAACTGTTGCCAGTACGGGTTTTTCTATAAATTTTTGAAACATCTTTATTGTATTGTTTAAAGTATACTGTCTTTCACTACAGGTTGTGGGGTAATAAGCTGTCCGTCTTGCAGCAGATCAATGCCCTTGTATACGATGCGATCACCAGGACTTAAGCCAGATTCGATAAGATAATTTTCTCCACTTTTAGCGAGGATTTGAATAGCTTGCTGGGACACCTTGTTATCTTTTCCTACAGCAAATACGAATACTTTGTCCTGGATCTCCCGTGTGGCCATTTGCGGTACAAGAACCGCTTGTGTGTAATTTTTTTGTAGAACAATTCGTCCGGTATTACCGCTACGCAATACGCCTTGTGGGTTATCGAAAGTTGCTCGCAAAGTAATGGCTGCTGTATTCTTATCAAACTGGCCGTCTACCATATCAATCCGACCTTGATGTTCATAAGTGTTTTCATCAGAAAGCAATAGATTAACAGGCGGAAGATTAGTCAATTTTTCTTGTAAAGTATTTCCCGGTGTTGCATTTTTAAAGGCTATAAAATCATTTTCAGCCAGCGAAAAGTATACATGTAGTTTTTCAATGTCTGAAAGGACTGTGAGTGGTTGCGTATCAGTTACCGTAATTAGGCTTCCTTGTTTTTTTTCCAAACGACCAATATAACCTGTTGTGGTTGCACGAATGGAAGTGTAATTTACATTTATTTTTGCGGCCTCTACGGCGGATTTGGCCTGTCCAACACGTGCCTTTGCGGCGTCCCTCGCGGCGTGCGCAGCTCTTAGCTGATATTCGGTGACGATTTTATTGTCTACCAGACGAGTTTTCTTTTCGACTTCAAGCTCTGCATTTGATAGTTCTGCCTGAGCGGATAGAAGATTTGCTTTTGCTTGATTTAGTTGTTCTTGGTACGGTCTGTCATTGATTTTAAATAGAAGTTGACCCGCTTTGACTTTGGAACCTTCATCCACATAAATCCTTTCAAGAATACCTGCTACCTGAGCACGAATTTCAATATTAGCAGAAGCCTCAATGCTTCCTGGGTACTTTTGTAAAATGGTCTGATCGTCACTTGTAACAGTGATTACCGGTAAACCCGCCGGGGCAGCCACAGCTTCTTTGCCAGTACTAGAAGTACAGCTGTATAGAAGCAAGGGACTAAAAAATACAATATATTTAATTATGGTAGATAATTTAACAGTGTTAAGTTTCGGGAAAGAAATTTTAAGCGATTGCATGCGATTTTTGTTTTATGATTAAAAGTAGATTGATTATAAATTTAACGGTGTTAAATAATTAAACGCCGTATATGTTTTCGTAAAAAAATTAATCCGCTAATGTGCGAGTAATACCTGAAATGGCGTCTTTTAAGACCTCTTGATTCGTAATTTCACCATTGTCT
>JAALOO010000704.1_pt1 | contig 28181 bp, 15 predicted proteins | sample 7257641 | NCBI WGS metagenome assembly JAALOO01 (sample SAMN14085613, study PRJNA598686) | mite metagenome | biome: ENVO:01001000; feature: ENVO:01001002; material: ENVO:01001226; isolation source: single female mite from University of Michigan culture on fish food culture... ...
GTGTTTGTTGTCATTTCTCTCTGGAGAAAAATAAATCTATCGTTGGCCGCCCTGTATTGAAAAGGACAGTGAAAAAAGTTGTTGCTACTAAATACTTAAATTCTGTTTCTCAAAAGAACAGGAAAATAAAGTTAGGGTGTGTGTATTAACGTGCACTAGCAAAATGGAGACGTAACGAAATCAGACAGGAAAATGGCAATGGACAAAAATGGACAAATGGATTTGCTGCCACTGCTACTGCCACTTTTTGTTCATTTCACACCGTCGGCAAGAAGGACACGTACTGCACATTTGTCGGCAAATTTGCCATTTTTCCTACTGTGCAGGCTGAACACACTTTTCAGGGCAGCAACATTGCAAAACTGCCACCGTCGTCAAATGGACTCAAAAAGTGTATTGAAAGTCTGGCCGGCGCTAAAATTGCTGCCGCCAAATTGAGTTTGGAAAAAATTGTTTTATCTAGTCTTGTTTTTTTATAAAAACGAATAAACAAAAATGAGAAAGTGAAAATGTGATTGCCAAACAGTTGAATTGTTTTTAAATGAATTGAAAACAGTGTGTGAAATTGGGCACATCATGAAATAGCTGTTATCAATATTTGAATGCATAGTTTTTTTCGACAATTTTTTATTGGTTTGTGTAATATCTATATCAAATACATTTTCTAACGTTATGTTTATTGATTAAAATTAAATTTTTAAAATTTTTTTGTAAAATTTTTTTAGCAAAAATTAAACAGCGAAAAAATGATTGGGACTTAGCACAAAATCTTTTCATTTCAATCACACAGCAAAAACACTAGTCATTGTTTGCTCAGCAAACTTTTTGGCAAACAGTGCACACACACCAAACTCAATCGTTACTGCACTAAAATTGAAAGACAATTGCTTTACAAATCTTTTGTTTTTCCTGAAAACAAAAAGATTTTCAGTAATTGCTTTCAATGCAACTCACTACTGATTGATGGAGACTTCAGCCAGCTAACCAACCAGCCAGTTCAGCATGTTTAACACAAAAAATTGAGTTAAGAAGCACTATTTCTGTTTTTTAACAATACCATCTATTGATTTAGTGATTAGCAAAGTTTAGTCTGCACAAAAAATGAAAAAATCTAGATAAAATGAAGTTGCTAAAACACTGTGTATTACTTTTATTGTCTTTATCTGCAAAAAAATTGTTTATCAGTTAGTTTTGAAGTGTTCTAGTATAGTTTTCTTATTAACAGACCAATGGTGATGGTTAGTAGTGGTAGGTGTCCTAAAAAATGTATAGAAAAAAAACGAAAGTTTGCGTTTTCCATTATTATCTTGAGCATCCGTTTCCGTTTAACTGCTTTTTGCAAAAAAAGAGAGAAATACAGTGTGTTCTTTTAAAACAAAAAGGGGAAAAAAGCTAGCAGTAGTAGTAGAAAAAGTGTAGCAGAAAGACAGGCCTCATCATCATCATCATCATCATCAAAAACGGCGGCAATGACTAAGGCGATGCCGACGACGACGACGACGACGACCAATCAGACACTTGTCCGTTTGTCAACTGCAGGGAAAAACTGAGAAAAAAGGGGAAAAAAGAGCGGTAATTGCCTTTTTCTTTAGCAGCAAAGCTGCCGGCTCTCAATCAGATCTATTAATCTTTGCAGACGACGGCGGCAGTTTTTTGCCAGCCTGACTGACTGTTGTCAGAGGTTCTAAAAAACTAAAGCCAAAAAGGAAAAAAGAAAATGAAAGCTAGGAATCAGTAGCAGTTGTCGCCGGCCATGTTTGTCTCCTGCATGCATGTGTTTAACAGCAGCAGCAGCAGCCCAGAGATGTGTTTCAGTGTTGTCTTGTCTTCGTGTTCTGCCTTGTTCTGTCTTGTGTCCTGTGTCGCAGTGTCGTCGACATATGCATTAATCGATTCTCGTTTAAGATTGAGTACACTGCACAGTGCATAGTCAGAGTTGTTGACTAAATGCAGAGGCCAACAGCAATTCTCTCTTTCTGTGAATGATGTCGCCGGCTGCCGATTGCAGAGAGAAAACGACTGTCTGATGACAATGTCTGATGATGTCACAGTGTTTTGAAGATGACACCGCCGTTGACAAAGGCCAATAAAAACACAAAAAGTAGAGGGTGGAGAGGGTTGTGAAAAGAGAAAAACAAAAAAACTGAGAGAACATCACTGAACACTGAGTCACTGAGGCTACTCTGTAACATCACTCTTTTAGAGCTAATCGAACTAATCGTCACTGCCACTGGCGCTGCAAGTTTAGCTATTCAACATTTCTCGGTGGTGACATCCTCATCGATTTCTCGTACACACACACTAAAAAGTTTATTGATGTATGGCTGAGATGTGACATTTTTGTTTTGTTGACAAGCTGTTTTAAGCAAAAAAAGTGCACTTGCAACATTAGCATTGCTTTAATTTTTTACTTTATTTAGTCAATCTCATTTTTTTGCTTTTGCAAATGTTTTATTCTCACTACTGTTGTGTCAATATTTGGTCGCCCCTCACAAACGTTGTGCACTTTTCAAGTTTGGCGAAAAGAAAAATTGTTCAAACATTTTTGATTTTTTGTTAACTTTTTTAAAAATATAGTAAACTTATTACAACTAAACATTATTATTTAAAGTTTTTAATGTATTTTTATATAATAGTTTTATTTATTTGTAAAACGTTAATTTTATATGATGAAATAATCAGTTTATCCTAGCAAAAAAAAGGTGTTTTATATTATAAAAAATCGTTTTTAGCAATTTAATTACGCATTGGTGTACAACAACAAAAATAAATGTCAAAATGCCTATTTTAATACTTACAAATCAATTTTATTATTTTCTATTACGTTTTTATTTTTTCAAAAACAAAATTCAATTGCTTATTATTATTTAAACTCCTGTGCAGTTATTTTAAAACTGCCATTTTACGTAGATAAGCATTTCATTTTGTTTAATACGCATTTATAACATGTGCAACATTATGGCTAAAAAACTATTAATTTTTCGCACCATTTACAAAATGAGCATGATGCGATTACTGGCTCATTGTGCTTATGCAAAGTGCACTTTAATTGACTGCCAATGGCCAAACTAAGGCAATCAGTTGTTAGAGTTGGCTCTCTTTTCCTTTTGTTTTTTAATTTTTTGCATATTCTTTTTTCATTCTCGTTGTCTGTTTGTAACCACTACAGTCAGTGTCTCAATTAGTCTCGGCAACAGTAGTGAGCCAGAAAAAGTAATAGTGCTGCCTTGCAATGCTTTTCTGATTGCAGTGCCGTTGTACTTGTCGCCGCAAGTGCCAGATAAACAGGAAAACCAAAAGGGAGAGAGAGAAAGAGAAAAAGTGAAAGAAAAAAGTCAGTGTCAGTGCCGTCTCAATCTAATTAGCCACTGCCAGTCATTATATTTGTATTAATTTCAGTTTTAGTTGAGTTTAAGAGTAATAAAAGAATGAGAAAGAGAGAAAGAAGTGCAATTTATTAATGTGTGAGTAAGCGTAATGTGTGACAATAGTGAGGGCAAACAGTGGGGAAGAAGAAGTGTGTGTGGAAAAGTATTCACATTTGCAGAGAACAGTCGTATTGCTTGCACACTGTTTGTCTGTCTGTGTTTGCCCGTTTTCATTTGCCATAGCTTGCTTTCTCACTCCCTCTCGCTCTCTCAACCACTTTGACACTCTGCACTTGACGGCTTTCCAGACGATCAATTTGCATTTAAAGACGACTAAATTATTTGTCGCTCGGCAGCAAAGACGGCGGCGACCAATGTTATTAGATCGATTGCCTGCAATTTCCTGTTGTTCCGCGCTTTTCCATTTTTGCGCGCAAGCTTTTGCCGGTTTTTTCCTATGCTGGTTTATTTCTTTCATTTTAAATAGCTTTCCGATCGCTTGGCTAGCTGGTGTTGCAAACAATCAGCCATTTTTGGTGTGTTTCCTTACTTTAGTCAAAATCACACTTTTCTTTTTTTTGTTAATAGCAGTTGTTGTAGCGGTTGAAAACTATTGTCAATTTCCGTTAGCAATTTAACTTTATTTTATTTTTTAATTTTTGTTAAAAATAAAAAACTATTCAATCACAACAAACATCACAGTTTTACGGCCGTTTAATTGTTTGTTCATTTTTTGTGTATGTTTTTTATTGCAAAAACAGTTGTTTTTTTGTTTTTTATCTAAAGTTTAGCAAAATGTTAAAAAAGACAGCAGTTCACATCGATGAGCAACTTCAGATGAAGCTTTTTCTAAAAAAAGATCAATAAAAACAGCTCAGCACAGATGTCGGTTTGTGGATGTCCCTGCCGACTCTTCCCCTTTTCCCTTCCTTTTGTTTCAAGTAAATAAAAACTGATGACTTGTTTTTCGTTTGTAGCCGTTCATTTATAATTAATCGGTAGCAGAATTGTTGTTTCTGCTGCTTTTCTATTTTAGCACAGAAAAAGTGAGAAAAGGAAGGGAAAAGCAGTAATTTGATAATAAATTGAACGCCAAAGCCCGTTGGCCAGAGTCAAATGTTTTGGTGCAAACTTCTTTAAGAGTTATTTAAAAAAATTGTTTTCTTTTTTCTTCTTTTTGTTTCGATTGTTTTTTCATTTTTATTTTTTTTTCAACACAGATCACATTTTGAAAAATTAAATAAAAAAAACAAACAAACTTTTTCAAACTTTTATCAAATGCACGTTGCGAAAACTAAGCGTTGGTCACCAAACACTTGGTGGTTTGGTCAAAGCAATAATTAATCAATTAAATGCCCACACACGCAACTTTTCCTGAAATGATGCTGAAAAGGCAACCCACTTTGTCCACTGCTGCAATTACATAAAAAGTGGTCTCATTATCTTTTTACCAACTTTACTCAAAACTTTGGTCCACCAAAGTGGTCGACAGTTTGACCACTTTTTCTTCTAACTTGCCATCATCGATGATGTGAAGTGAAGCAAACGATCATTTTTTTGTTGCAAAAAAAATGACATAAATTGTGTGGTTGCAAATCTAAAGCAAATACTGGCTAAAATTGCACAATACAAAAAATATTTAACGCAACCTCTTTCTGCGTCATACTGAAAAAAATATGGAACAAAAAAAACAAACGTTTAAATCCACCCGCCACTACCAACTGTCAACTGCGGCACAAAACACATGACCGAGTGTGTGTTTGTGTGACTGAGTAAGTGTCAACTTGACCAGCAGAAACAACAACAGCAGCAGCAGCGTCCACGTATGCATTTCTTGATGGGCTAACCACCCTCTTCTCTGGCCACACTTTATCAACCTTTTTGCTGTTTGCCTCTGCGTCTGCTTTTTTTTATTTGTACTGTTTCAACACACACATTCACTTTTGTTTTTCAACGGACACGGAGCAGCAACGAAGCAGTTGACAGGCGACCAGCAGCAGCAGCAGTGTCGTTTGCATTGCAGTTTTATTATCTGCCCTCAAACTGTCGCAACTGAGAACCAGCTCTGTTCATCAGCAAATCTCCCCAGAGAGATCATATCATCATCAGTGGCAGCACCACTAACACACACATACACTTCACAGTGCTTCATGCAGTGATCATTTTCAGCACAGCAAAGCTGCCTTCCTTTCAAAAAAAGGAAAGGGAAAATAACCGATTAAGTAGTGAAGAGAACGGCAGCAGCAGCAGCAGTCATGGACAGTATACTGCAATGGTTGTCGCCGCCGCCACCGCCACTTCCGGTGAGCGAGACGACACCACCCTCACTGACGCCCCCTCTGCCGCCACACCCTCCGCTGATTGCGTACCTCTTTGTGGCGCTGGTGCTGGTGCTGTGCATTGCCAAGATGCTCTGGGACTGCTACCTTCTCAACCGAGATCACTTCTTTCCGACGGCCGACGCCGACACTGTCAGTCTGAAGTTGCAGTCCTGGGCCTGGTTATTGTGGAGGACGCTCTGCTGGCCCTTTTCAGCGCTCCTCTCTCTGCTTAAACGAATCTGTGATTCTGCCATCCGAAACTCGCTGTCCAGTGGTGGTGGTGATGGCAATGGTGGCCTGTCCTATCAGCACCCGCCCCAGCACTCCTTCATTTTCTGCGATCGCCAAGAAAGCTTACTTCTTTCATCACGTCTTTCACCCTCAACATTATCATCTTCATCATCATCATCGTCATTACCCCCACCAATCACCTCCTCTCAGTCCAGCACTCCGTCACTTGAGCTGCCTACTAAAAAGCCTAATCAAAGGGTGACCCGAGCCACTTCTAACAACAAACGGCAAAACATCAGTGACTCCAGTGATCATCATCATAATCATCACCCCCACCACCGCCCTTCCTCTCATAAGTCTTCTCACTCTTCTTCTTCTTCTTCTCTTTCTACTTCATCTCCTGCTCAGTTAAATCGACCTTCTTCACCTTCTTTTTCTTCTTCTTCTTCTTCTTCTGCTTCCACAACTCGAACTCCCACGCCTACTCCCGTTCCCACTGGAAACGGCATCTTCAGCGTAGACCTTCTTTGGTGTGCCTTGCTCCTCCTCTTTGTCGGACTCCTCTTTGTGCCAATCAGCCGTGCGGCCATCAGGCCGTCCTGTCGCTGTGTGGTCTTCGATGACACCTACGGAAAAGAGTACGGCATCTTCACCTCTCCCGACTGGCCGGTGCCCTACGACGACAACACCGACTGTCTGCTGTACACCTTCCAGGCGCCTTCTGACTCCATTGTGGAGATCAACTTTGACGAGTTTGACGTACAGCGCAATGAAGAGGTCGGGTAAGTGGAAAATGTTTTAACTTGTAAAAAGTTTGTTCATTCAATGCCCTTAACATTGGCCAGAAAAAGTAGTTTTTTATGTATGATAATATCTAAAAACACACTGAAAAAGTACTGCGCCTCTGCACACTAATGCTAATCCCTTTTTGTCATCTATTTGTTTGTGCTGCTTTTCTCCTCTTCTTTTCAAAGTTGCGACTACGGTGATTACGTGAAGCTGTTTCTGCACCTCAACTCGAGCGGCATCACCGAGCGCACCCAGTGGAACCTGGTCCTCTGCGGCGGTTTCCTCGACATTGAGCACACCCACTACAGCAGCAGCTCGGTGCTCATCTTTGAGTTTCACAGTGACTGGAGACCGGGAAACAATACCGGCTTTAGGGGCACATTCCGCTTTCTAAGAAAGTGTAAGTACATACTGTTATTTTTCTTTCTTTGTTTTTGCTTCATTAGCAGCATGCGTTTTAATTTAATTAGCAAACACACTTTTTTAAGCTACTTGTGTTGTAAAAAATGAGCAGTTAAGCTTAACAGCGTTGTCGTTGGTGTAAAGAGTTTAAAGAAAAAAGATGTTTTAGACAAGGGGATTAGTAGGAACATTCATTGAGAGAGGGTTGTTTAGCCACCACCCGCCGGCTACTAAGCTGTTGTTGCCTTTGTAGTTGTCGGTGTTGGCGTTAAAAATTAAAAATTTAAAGTTTTTAAAAGACAAAAAGAACAAAATTAAAAAGTCAAAAGGGAAAACTGCAAAAACTGTAGTTATTCATTTTTCATTTCTTGATTGCTTTTCGTATTAATTTTTTTATTTTGTGTGTTCATTTGCAACTTCAAAATAAAAAATTTAATTTTACTGATAGTGAACGTTGTTGTTTTTGTTTTGCTTTTTTACTCTCTCACTTTTTTATTTGTTTGGTAATTTCCAATTGTAATTTGCCAGCTACTGAATGGCAAAAGGTAGTTGTTTTTTCAGCTTTCTTTTGTTTCACTTAAAAAGCTTTGCAAGAAAACGGACGATTTTTTTATGGCGACAGTTAGCACCAAGCGTTCTTTTGGATTGACTCTCTTGTTTTTAGTTTTTTTCATTCACTCTAACTTTCACTTTAATGCCGTCGCCCTTTACTACTTGAGCAGCTCAACGACAGAAACAGAAGCAGAAGCAGCAGCAGCAGTCGAGTAGCCTAATCGATTTAACATAAATTAAATTATAACAAAATGCCGTGGGTGAGAAGACGACGACGATGAAGAGAAGAAAAGAGAAAAACGCTTGCTGGCAAAATGCCTCCTTTTGTGTTTTTGCAGAAAAAAACACAAAAAATGTGTGCTGAAAAGAAAGTGGCAACAAGAGGACTTTTATTTTTTCTCCGTCAGCTAGCGTCGACTTTCTTTATGGACAGTAGGCAGGCAAGCACAATTGCCTGGTGGTGGTGGTGATTGTCAGCAAGACTACCACCACCACCAACAGAAATGTCATTACCAGAAAGAGCAGAGTTGTTGTTGTTGTTGCCACTGCTGCCTGGTGCTGCTTTTGTTGCTGTTGGCGTGTACAATGGTGGTTAGTGATTTACTGATGACTTGCCCATTAGTGGTCAGCTTTTCTATATCAGCTTTACTGTTTTGTGTTTTACTGACTTACTTGTCTTTTGCCTTAGAGCAAATCTTTTTAGGTGACAAAAAAGGACAACAGTTAACAAAATTCTGCTTTTTGTACAAAAATACTTCTAAAACCTTACCTCAAATGATTGTTGCCTAACTCATTTTTTAATCTCATTTTTCCCTTTCTATTAGCCCTTTTCAAAACTGACGGCCAACTGCTGCCGAACACCGTCTGCGATTACACCTTCCGCCATGAGCCGCTGCTCGACACGATGCTCCACCGGCGCATTCACTCCACTGAAAGTGTCCAGGATTTGCTGATGATGAACAGCCGGCATTACCAACAGCAACAGCCTTTCCAGCAGCCGCCACTCACGGGCGGGTACTCACTGCCGCCGGCAATTGAGAGGACGCTGTACAGCGATGAACTGATGATGATTATGGCCTCGGATCAACCGTCCTCATCGGCGTCAGAAGAGAGAAGTGCTGCTGGGGCTGATCACGACTATCCTGGAGATGGGGGTGACAGTGGCAATGGTGATAATCTACCTTCTGCCTCCCCTCGCATTCAGATTGGCGGCACTGCGCAACGTGGCCACTTCTACAGTCCGCAGTACCCGTCGACGTACCCGAAGACGGCCAAGTGCGAGTACCGCTTCCTCGCGCAGCCTAATGAACGCGTTCGACTGCTCTTTCTTGACGTCAGCTTCTCTCGACAGGACCAGAGGTAAGTAGTGTGCTTTTTCAAGCTGATTAAATTTAGGCAATTCCTTCATTTCAAAAGATTTGAAACAGTAATGTTTTAAGTATTTTAAACTAAAAAACTAGAAAAAAAGTTGTCATTTAACAAAAAATTGTGTTTTTACAAAACGTTGGTTTTTTCTATAAAAAAAGATAATTGATTAAAGCAGAAATCACTAGCAATTAGTGTCAAGTAAAATATTTTCACAAATGAAAAAAATTTTAAATTGTTGCGGCAGTTGTTATCGTTAGAGAGATGAGCGCCGATTGTTGTTCACCTCCTTTTTTTCTTTTTAGTACCGAAAAGCTAGTAAGACTGAAAAAAGGGAAGCAAAAGCAGCCCACTTGTCACGCTCAATCAGAGCCGGCAATGGCCTGTTTGCTTGGCTGGTGACGATAAAGTAGGAAATTGAGATTTGCACATTCAACATTTGAATTTAACAGAGAAAAACTTGCTCTCTTAAGGGAATAAAATCAGCTCGTTTCCTTCTTCACCAGATTGCAGCCCATTTTCCGGCAATTGCTAAATTTGACTACTGTCTTTTTCCTTCTCACTTACTGCCAACATCAGTAATGTTTGTCAGTGTGTGTGACTGCATGTGTGCACTTACTGTTCGACGGTAATTGCCAATGACGGGTAAACTTTTGCGTTCAAAAAGATTTTTTTTGATTGGCCAATTGACTTGTCTGTTTTGTCGATGTTGTTGTTAATGTTGTTATGTCTTTTTTCTATGCAACTTTCAACTACTTTTCCGCTCAATTAATGACAAATTTTGACTAAACTGGCACTAAAAATGTTTTTTAATAAACAAAAAAAATATTTTAATATTACTAAAAACCTGACAGCAATTGAATTACTAAAACTAATAATTTTATTGCTAATTAAATTTTTCTCTAAATGTTTCTGGTTCTGTGCAAACTCAAATACCCAATTTTTCGCCATTAACGACGCCATCTTTGTAGACATATTCACACTAAATGGATCGTTTTAGTAATGTTCCAAAAAAGCAGATGGCGTTTAATAGTTGTTATTCGTAGGAAAATATTTTTTGCTTGATAGCACAAAAGTTTCCTTCACTGCATTTCATTTGCGCTTACTTAACAAAACAATCTTTTTACCAGCTCAATTCGTAATTTTTGTTTTACCTTTTTTTGTTTATCAGCTGCATCACCAGCTCTGATGTGATCAAGGTCTTCGACGGCGCCGACGTGGACGCCTCTCCGCTGATGGCGCTCCTCTGTGGGCAGGCGACGCTGCTGGAGCTGCTCTCGACGGGCGAGGAGCTGGTGGTGCAGTTTCGCACCAAAAGTCACCTGGCGGCCAAGGGCTTCAAGGCGGAGTTTGCCTTCGTACCGGTGGTGCCTCCCTCCTCAATGCCGGCGCTGCACTACCCGCTCTATCCTTATCCGGGCGGATCAGGCGGCGGCAGTGGCGGTGCCAGCGGCTATCCCTGGTGGGCAGTGCCCACCACCTCAAATGGTAAGTCAACTGCAATAATTTATTTTTCATTATGAATTAGTGCATTTTCCTTAATAGAATATTGCTATTTTGTTAAACAAAATGAACAGTAGTGATGAATTTTTAATATTTATCCAGTAGTGCGCTGTGTTGTCTAGCTGTAATGTTGCGACAACCTGGTTAAATTAAATTTCTAATTTCTAGTTTATTACATATCTGAGTTTCTGCTTGTCTTGAAAGCAAAACTCTAAATTGTCTTGTGGCACTAATTCACCGCTACTACTGGTTCCTGTTGTTGTTGTGCTGGCCAATTGTGCACTGGAAGACAAGTGCCGTCTGACAACTGGCAGAGAGCAACTTCAGTACAGGAGTCTGTCAGTCGGTGGGGAAAACAAGAACTTTGCGGACTGTTTCGATTAAACACACTGCTCGCCAACTTTTCTGTTGCCGACTGGAAAAGCTAGTTCGAATTGGGAGCTGGGGTCTAAATCTAATTAACCGCCAGTGCAGCAGCGGTAGTGGTTGCTGCTGCTGCTCGGCGACACAAACACACACACACACACACTTCACTCTAGTAAGGAAATAGGTAAACAGAGGACATGCACACACATTTTACAGTGTGTGTGTGTGTGTATGCACACATGATAGCGCCAAACAGTGGCACCGGAGATACTGCCGGAGAAACTGAAACGGAAAAACCACCACCAGCCCGCACGAGTGATTGCACTGGCGAGTTTTGCTGGTGCGGTGGCTTTTCTGCCTGTTCGGTGGTGTGCTGCCCTGTCCTGTTCACCAGCCACTGTTCTCTAACTCAAGCTCACTGACCAAGCAAAACAAAATGGCAAGAAAAAACAACAGGAAGGCTAAAACAGTACAAAAGAGTGCAGCTTTACCGCAAGCACGCAGCTCTGCACCAAGACTGCCGTTGTTGGTGCTGCTGATGACCAGCAAGTTGTTCGATTGAATTTTGCTCTCGCCTCGCTGAGCTGAACAGTAATTGAGAGCAACTGCTGCTGCTGCAATTGCTGAGGTACGGCTGCTGTTGCTGTTGCCGTTGTGACCAGGCTGGTGAGTGCCTCTTTAAGCCTGAAAATTCAAGCGCCCCGGCCAATGCTCTACAACAACTTTACTAACTACAAGAGCTAACGACTGCCGCCGTTGCCGCAATCGTCAAAAACTGCTCTACTGGAATGCAAACTCTACTGCAAAAACAAAAAAGACAAAAATAGAGTGAGCAAAAAACAATAATGAAGAAAAGTATGCCAAGTTCCCCCCGTTTTTACGTTTTTCAGTTCTGGTTTGGTTTTGGTGTGTGTGTGCTCAGAAGTTTGAGGTGCTGTTTCTGTCATTTGCAGAAACTTTGCCTCTCTTTTTCTCTTTTTCTCTTTACTGATCGTTGACTAATTTTTTTTCATAGTTGGAATTGCTTTGAAAAATGGCATTGCTATTAATTTGATTGAAAAAAATAATAAAACAACCGGTCGCCGGGCAAAAATGCTTTGTTTTTGCTAATACATTTGTACAAAAGTTAATTAAAAATTTATCACAAAATTTTTGATTTATTTTTTTTATTTAAAACAGCAAATTAAAAATAGTTTTCTATAAAAACACTAAAATACACAAAGTTATTCATGCTTAATTTCCCTGACAATACTTTTTTGTTTGTTCCCATTTTTTTTACTTGACTACCGAATGATGTTTCTGCTTTATTTGCCTCAGTTGGCAGTTAATTACCCGCTTACTTGACCTCTCTCTCTTTCTATCAGACAGTTTAGTTGCAATAAGAGGAATTAGTGCTGCTTCCAGTTCAGCCATTCATTGTTGCTCGGCTGTGATCTTGTTGATCTAGTTTCGGTGTGCAAGTGTTAGTGTAATGTATGGTGTCTTGCATGGTAAGAATGTTAGTAAGTAAGTAAGTAAGTAAGTTGGCTTCAAGCTTAAGCTGATCAGAAATATGAGCCGTCAGTTTTTTTGGGTGCCAATATTTTTGTTCACCCCCACTGAACACACTTTACTACATCTTTTCTTTTTAGGTGGTTGCTCTTGCAACCTTTGTGCATGTTGCTTGCCCTCTCCTCAGGGCCCAGACTGTTCAGTCTGTCTGTCAGTCAGTCAAGTTTGTTGGCAGTGTTGTGTAAGCCGCCTGTCCACTGGCCACACTGTTACACACGCTGCCTTCAATCGATTTGCTTCATTGGTTTGGTTCAGTAGTAAAAAGAAGTAAAGAGGAATGAAAGAGGAGAACTCCAAAATGACCTCTCTTCTGTTTTTTTCTTCCTTTTTCTCCCTTATCAGTAGTCATTTTCCAGCAGCAGCAACAGCAACAGCAGTTAGTTGTTTGTCGGGTAATCCTGGTAATAAATTACATACACAAAACAAAACAGAAAAGAGAGTTTTTTGGCCAATTTGGGCAAAAGTGACTGCTTATTATTAGTAGGTTGATTGAAAAGGGAGTATAAGTAAAAAGGCATCTTTATAGAAATAAAATTGAAAAAACTGAATAAAAACACGGTTAAGTTTAACTGGGGCATTTTTCAATCACTAAACATTTTTGTGAATTTTTTCGCTGTTTGGTTTGTAGAAGTCAAATTTTTACCTTTAACAAACCACTGTTTAATCAAACTAAATTGTTTTTTGGTTGTTAAAAAATTGACAAGTTTTACTTTTTTGTAAAAATTTACTCAATGTAGATCAGAGTTTAGAGAAAAGGTGAACACTGACAAATGAAAAGTTGTGGTAGTTTCAGTTTTGTTTGGGTTTTGTAAAATGTTGCCTGATTCCAGTGAAAAGCACAGAACATTAGTCTGGCAAACACTACTACTTTTAGTTTTACACTTGCACTAGCCATTGATCGATCGATCTAAAGCATCAGCACCAGCAGCATCATTGGCTGCTCTGATCGGTTTTTTGCCTCCACTACAAACTCCTTTTACTCCTCCTTCTTTTTTCTTCCTCGTTTTCTGCTAATTCCGTCAGTGTGTTGATTTAATTTAAATGTGATTACATTCAAATCTAATAGCCGATGAGGATAGAGCAAAAGAGATAGAGAAGAAAAAGAAAGAGGGAGTGAGTGAATAGAATATGAATCAAATAGAAAAGAAGATCTTCTTCTTCTTTCTCCTCCTCTTGAGAACATCTTAGGCGGAGAGGATTTCAGTAGGAGGGAAAAAGCAGATGGAAGGCAGTAGACTTACTACGATTACCAGTAGTTAGCCGATTAGTGTGCGTAAGCAGTAAGCAGGGAGTATAAGCAAGACGAATTGCTGGGCCGACAACTGTGGACCTGCAACAACAGCACAGGCCCATCACATCAGCTAGTGTCTGTGCAGATCAACAAAAAGTAGCTACTACCCACACCACACAGTAGCTGCTGCTGCTGCTGTTGCTAGGGCAGTATCTCTGATCGAATTATCAACAAAAGTCAGACAAACTGATTTTGAAGCAAGCAAAACTGGGTTAAGAAAAGAATGTAAAATGAAGTTAAAGATTGAATAGGTTGGCACAAAATAGGTTTGCTGCATAAGAAGGCGAAGTGAAACAAACACTTTTTAGAAAGGTCATTATTCAAGTGGCAGTGGGTTAAAAATGGGTAATAGTCTGGGCTAGTTTTTTTCTTATACTGCTATCTTTTATTTAGTAAGGCAGTGTTTGTGTGGGCAGGTGAACATAAGAGAAAAGCTTATTGAGAAAATGATGCCTGCCAAATTGTTTGTCTGTTCACGTTACATTAACGTAGACACCATTAAAAGCAGTCTGAGCTGTCTGGGACAGACAACTAATGCCCAGATTTGCCTTCATTGTTTTTTCAAATGCCACTGTTTACTGTGTGAGTTTTTCAAGAACTTTTGTTCAAACAAGCAACAGCACCTTTAAAAGCTTTTTGTGACTTGAGTTTACAAACAAACAAATGACTAGTCAGGAGACGGCATACAAACAAACTTCACATGAGCAAGCTGACAATTGCCCAAGTTTTGCTAAAGTGCCTAATTGAGTCAATTGCTGTACTCGTTCATTTGCTCTAGGTGGCAATCAGTTAGAGTTGCTGCTGATGATAATGATCACGGCGACGGTGGTGGTGATAGTTTTTCTATTGTTTTAGTTTGGTAATGAGGAGCATACTACTTGATGGGCGGTGATGCAGCTTTGATGACTACAACCACTTTTTACTGGGACGGCATAATTGGCATTAGGTGCAATGTATTAGAACCATTTCAGATGTCTGCCTTAACTTGGCCATTTTTTCTGAAGGTGATATTGACTAAAGTGCTAATCTAAATTAGCCTGCTCTTCTTTTGTTTTTTGTGCAGCGGGCTCAATCACAGTCAGCAAACAAACAAGGCCAGTTGTGAGCTGTATGTCCAGTACAGTTGAACAGGTACTGGCTATTGGCTAATGGCTGATGGCGGCGGTTGTGGCCCTCTAATGGCCCGTAATCAATTGGCAATCGGCGCACACACACGCACAGACAAGCACAATAAAAAACCTGAAAAAGACACTAGACACTGACACGTTAGAGCAAATCCAAGCCAGACAAAACAACACCATCAGCACAATCGATCAGCAGAAAGTGTTGGTAAGAAGGCTCGCAAAATCTTAACCGAGCAATACAGCAGGCATTAGCAAACGTAGAGTAAAACAAAGAAAAAAACAGTCAAACTGGGAAAGTGCGGCAAAAACGTGACGACAATTTCCAATAGCCGATCAGACAGACATTACAGTACAGTACAGTACAGACTTTACTACTGCAAACAAGAAAACAATCTGCTGGTAATTTAACTGTGTCTACTTACCGCTGCAAACACGGCCTCAATTGGCTTGCAATTGCTTGCTGATCACTCTGCTGTACACTGATGCTGCCAGCTGTTTAACATCTTGCTTTGGTGTCAGTTTTTCTGTTTTTTTCATTTTTAGCTGTCACTTACTTTTAAACTTCTTGTCTAAACTACACTGCATCCTCTTCTCAAATGACCTGTTGTTTTTTTATTTTTTGTTAAAAGGTGACAATGCAACATAAAAAATTGTCAAAATTTTGGTAATTTTCTGGTTTAGAGTAATCTGATCTTTTCACAATTTTTTGTTTTCAAAAACGACAAACTTTTTAATTTTACAAAAAAACAAATTTTTTTAAACAAAGAGTGATCACAGGATTGGCCTTATTTTTTCCACAGTTAAAAATAATATCAAATGATACATTTTTAGAAAGATAATTTTGAGTTAATTGCACATAAAAATATCAGAGTGAGGCACCTTCAAGTTTTTGAGAAAATTGGGTTAAAGGTGTAAAATTTACATTGTTTTCAATAAAACTGAAAAATCAGCAAAAATGGTCCAATAGAGGGCGACGCTGACTTATGCAACAATATTGAAAATACATAGGAAATGGCTATTTTGAACCCGATTTTCTCAAAAACTAAAATGTGTTTTACTCTGATATTTTTTATGTGCAATCTACTAAAAATTACATTTCCAAAAATGTGTCGTTTAATATTATTTTCAACTGCAAAAAATGGGATCAATCTTTATGGGCATTTGTGATCATTCTTTATTTTTTAACAGTTGATTAATTTTGCTATTAATAATTACAGTTAATTTTAAATTTTAAAAAATTAAATTTTGTCTGTTTATCAAAAAAATTTTTTAATTAAACAAATTAGACTTAACCATTTGCACCAATTTTGTTTGCTATACAGGCCAAAACATTTACTGATTTGATTGACTAGATATTCCCATTTAGTCCGACTCTTTTTTCCGAAAAGTTTACCACTAGCTCCAAAACTTGACCATTTCCTAATTGGCTTTATGTCAAGGCAGACAATTTTTTCCTCTTTTTTCAATTAGAGAAACGGTTGACCTGCTGGCCTGTTACCGCCATTGGATAGCGCACTCTTCAGCAGCGCTACCCTCAACAGTAGACATTCGAGAAAGTATGTAAAAAGTTGGAGAGAAAAAGGGCAAAATAAAGAAAAGAAAACTAGTTGTAGTTGATTATTTAGCAATTCAGTCGAGTGAGGGGGCACCATTGACTGCAGTGAGAAGCATCTCATTTTTCTTGTTTGCCTATGCACTGGCAAAAAGGGGGCTAGCCCATTAACTGCCCGTTAGACTCGTTTGGTGCCCTGTTCACCCGTTGGCTAATTGTAATTTGATCAGCCGCCAATTTGGCGCCGTTCTAACTGCTCGGTTCCAGCTGCTTTCAGCTGCTGCCCCTAAACCCACTGGGTCAGTCAGTCAGTCAATCTGACTAGGGAAGGAAAGGCTGTGTGGTAATGGTGGTGATGGTGGTGGTAATGAGAACAAATTAGACGACAGGCCAAAAGAGAGAGAGAAAAGAGAGAGAGAGAGAGAGAGAGAGAGAGAAAGTCTGAAAGGGAGTTGAAGTGAAATGAGATGAGATAAATAAATCGATTGATCGACTGACTGCTTTCGTTTTGGATGTAGAAAAGAAAAAAAGAACTAAAAATGGCCGATTGACCATTTCTCGACCATAGTTTTGGTTTGAGTCCGTTTTTCCTGCAAATAAGGGTTTCATTTGTTTTTTCTTTTTTTGTCTTTCAGTTTGCTGTCAGTCAGTCAGTCAGTCGGGCTAGTTATGGTTGCCGCTGATCACCGGCGGCGGCTACTGCTGCAATAGCCTTCTTGTGTTCAACAGACGCAGTTGCAGTTGCAAATCGATTGAATTGAGCAAAACAATAAACCAATGGCTATTTTCGGTTATTGATGGAGATGAGGTTAGAAAAAGCAGCGAAGAAAAAGAGTGGTCAAGCACTTACACCACTTTTCTGACTAAATCGTCCGTCTAACCACTAGTCCCTTTTAAGTTTGTTTACCGTTTTTATGCAGTTTTTTCCTCTTGTGAGGCAGACGTGATGCAGATTAGTCATTTGCAAACAATATTTTTTATTCTCAGTGAGCTGTTTGTCCGGGTTCATCAGAATTTACTATTACCACTCAATGCGGGCGCTTCCAGACAGTTTGCACAGATATACACAGTCATACTTTGTGCTCTCAGCCTACTTTTTGCATTTTTTATTCTTAGTTTTTTGTCGTTTATTTTTATTGCCCGCACATACAAACACACACACACATTTGAAAGCATCGGAATTTGCAATTGGGCAAACACACACACAGAGATTTTTAGGCAAATCGTAGCTAATCGGCCAGCCATTTAAACTGCCATCTTCAGATATGTGCCCACCAAATCACGAGGAGGAGACTTTTTTTAGCAAACTGTACTACTTCACGAGTAGAACTTTACAGCTTTTAGCTTTAGTTTGAAAAAAATGCGATTTTTTGCCCGTCTAAAGGCTCGATTAGCACGACCACTACCATCACTAGCATCACTTTCACCTACTCTATTACTGCCACCCATACTTTAATACAGCAGTGCTGGCAAAACAGCAGCAAACCTTCTCTTTTACCAATTTTCGTCTCGTTTGCATTGTAAATTGCTTCAACCTAAACGTGCTGCGCTGACTTGATTTTTTTTCATATTTTTCATTTTATTTTTTCCTTTTCTGTTTTCAGCTTTTTCAGTGCATGTAAATACATAGACACAATTTAAAATCAAGTTTCTTCTGTTTTTTAAATCAATTTAAAGCAGTAAAAACTGTAAATACATAATAAATCTACTAACAAGAAATGGATAATAAAATAGCATATTTGCACAAAATTTCTCGATGTGTGTTCATAACGAGATTGACACTGACCTAAACCTGACAAACTGATTGACTTGATTGTTTGTGGCAACTTAAGCCTACTTTTCTGCCAATTTAACAGAGTTTTTCACTTGACACCACTATGTTATTATTTGCAATTTCTTAGTTTTTACTGTTTCAGTTTTTGTTGATACTCAGAGCTTATTGTTTATTTATTTATTCGTATCCCGTCCTGATGAGAGCGATCAACGTTGCTGCTTTTGAGATTTGCTGCATTTCAATTTTTTTCTTTTTTACTTTTTTCACTTTCCTGTTTGCAACTCGTAATTGAATTTACAATTTTAATATTTTAAAATGCCTGGAAATGTTTGGCTTTTAGAATTGCATTTCTCAATCTAGTCTACAGTTTTTGCACTAAATTTTTTCTTTTTTCACTCCTCAACTCGACAAGTGAAACTCCCAATTGACTTACAATCTCACTTACTTCACTTTTACTCTAGCTTACTCTATCTTACTGCCAAGTAGTTTGTCACACTGACGAGAGGAAAACACACACACTAAGGTAAAAAAGTAGGAGAAAAACAAGCTAAAAAGCAATAGTTGCCATGCAGTCATAAATTTCAATTTGTGCGCTCTGCTGTCTTCTGCAGAGAGTGCAGCACAATGATTGTGCCCAAAAGCCAATCTGCCCACACTCCACTTGGTCTCCTCTTTTGGCCGTTGACACCGACACTAACAACTGCTGCTGCTGACCAAACAAGTTACAGCTGATGCTTGAACTTTCTGTGGGCCTATTTAGCTGACTTTCCAAGTACTACATTAGCAGTAGCAGCAGCACCACCACCACCACTGAATGGTCACTAATTACGAGGATGATCAGTGAGTGTGGAGTAATAGCAGCAGTGGATGGCACTGAATGGATGATCACTCCTGCCTCTTCTCTCTCCTCATTAGCCGCCTGTTGTGGGCGGCAGTTGTCAGTGGACTAGCAACTGAAAGACGAAGAAGAAGAAGAGGCGCCGGAGCATTGGTCGTTTGTCATTTGCATTATCAGTGCACAGTACACTGTGCACACACTGGTGGCAAAGTCGTGGCAAAGTGGCCATGTAATTACGACACAATACTCTGCTCTGCTTTGCTCTCTTTTGCTTTTTGAAGGTTGTGTAGATTAATGCAAGAGTAACGCTAACTTTAACTCCTTTTGGTCGGGTGGCAATTGAATTTGCCTTGTTTTTCTCTCTTTCTCTCTCTCTCTTTCTCCCTCTTCTAAATACTCTGTCAGCACGGTGGAACTGCAGTAAAAACAGTTAGGGTGACATGGCTAGTGTCACCCCTCCTGTTCACCCCAGTTACCCCCCATTGACCAATGAGGCAGCAGTTCACCAGGCAACTTTGTAGCCCGGTGGGGTGTGCTACAAATCACAGCACTGCTCTCACTTTCCCTAACTTTTTCAGCCGACCACTGACCATTTTTGGCCAATGCACTCTTTCACCCCCACTGAACTGAACTGTTAAACTAGTAGCAGTATTGCTCATAAATTATCGATGAACTTAGCTTTGTGTGTGTGTGAGTGAGAGAGAGAGAGAGAGAGAGAGAGAGAGAGAGAGAGAGAGAGAGAGAGAGCGAGAGAGAGAGTTTGGCTGACCAGCCTAGTTTGATTATCGTTGCTGCCCATTATAAAGTGGTAGACTTGACTTGGCGGTGAACAGTTACCTTCGATTAGTTGTTGCTGCTGCTGCACTTTGCTAGTTTTAGATAGTCCCCCCCAGTCCATCGTAACACTACACCGTTATTCTATTACAAACTGTCTGCCTCGCTGGACGACTGATTGGCTGCTGCTGTCGTTGCACGTACGTCAATTTACTGCTCTTTGATTTGTTTTCCCTTCAGGTAAAGAGAGAGATGGAGGCGCGTTACGGGAAAACAAATTATGATGGAAAGTTAAGTTTTGCCCAGTCAAACCAAACCAATCACCAGAACTTGATCAGTTTAACTTAACTTTCAAACTGACCATAAACTGACTTTGCCCAGACTGCACAACTTTGTTTGGACAGCAGTTTCAATACTTTGCTCTAATAAAACAAAAAGAAACAATACAGCTCAAAGAATACATTATTAATTGCCCTGATTCAGGGTGTCACGTTCTTTGCTGCTGCTGTTGCTTTCTTTGTATAAAAAACTGCCGTTCACTGTTTCAATATTGCAATTCGGTGGTAGTTTTTTTGTTTCTTCTAGGCAACTGCACATTTCTTTGTGTGTGTGTGTTTAGTTGGCCAGTTAGTACACACACACACACACACAGTGTGTGTGTGTCTGACCCTGCCGCTGTCATTAGCAGCCCCCAACAGACTAGAGGAGAAAAAATATCAGCAGCAACATCAACATTCTTTTCTTTATTGCTACAAACTCGTCAGACTACTACTTCCAATGATGATGCTGATGCTGACGGTGGTAGTGGTGGTGATAGTGGTGGTGATGAGACTCTACCAAACTTTGAGTACTCTGTTTAGTAAGAAGGAATAGGAAGAATCAATCGGCAGTGAGAACAGGAGCAAGACAGCTGCCGAATAGCTGTGCTGCTGTGTGCAGTGTTGTTGGTGTTTGCCAATTTCCTTGATGCATCCTCGACAGCGAGAAAAGGCCAATCACTTAGCCGGCCAATCGCCCGACAAATCACCGTGTGTTTTGCCACTCAAGTACTGCTGCTGCTGCTGCTGCTGCTACTTTCATTTTCACTTTGCCACTATTGGCTCGTCTCACTGACAATTGTTTTTGTTTTTGTTTTTTACTCTCTCTCTCTCTCTCTCTCTCTTTCTTTCTTTCTCTCTCCTTAATGTGTAATGAGGCTGCAATCACACATTGAAAATGTGCTTACTACTGCTTTTGTTTTTGGCCGCCTGCCTGTCTCGTCAATTTGAGTGGAAAAATTGCTCAAACTTATCACTACTACTACTACTACAACTGGTGTCTGAGCAGCATCATGCTTCATTGTTTTTATCGTTTTTCAGGTTTTACCAAAAAATGTTTTTTAGTTTAGGTGAGCTCGTGTGTGCAGCAAAAAGTGCATTAGTTAAGTGTTTTGGCTGTAAACCAAGTTTAGGAAATCTAGGTTTGTTGTGTTTCAAACTTGCACTCAACATTGCCACAACTAATCAAAAATTTTTTTGCAACACCAGCTAAAATCTGATTAATTTGAGTCTGATTTGAACTGTGATTAAAATAATTTAGACAAATTCTTTAAAATTATGTTTTATTTCAAAAATTTTATATGGTTTATTTTTTTACAACAACATTTAAATTGTCACAAATTTTTATTTAAATTTGTTTAAAAATTTGAATAAAAAAAAGTAACAGTAAAATTTTTATTGAAAAAATAGCCAAGTTTTTTGCTTGTGTTTTTAGCGCAATTGATTGTACTAGGTTTTTTACTTAAAACTTCTGTTTTTTGGTGATACAGTGCAAAAACTACTATCTTTTTTGCTCATTGTACTTTCTTTTTTAGTAAGACAGGCAAATTGATGAGCGACAACCTTAAAATGCGTGTGAACTAACTAACTACGCAAAAAACTTGCGTTTAAAAAATAGTAAAAAAACTACTTGACAAACTTAAAATACAAGTGAAAACGAAAAAATTAAAATCATTTTTAAAGAAGACGATTTATTATCTTTTTACATTATTATCTTGCTTTTCACTATCTTTATTTTTTAAATGCAACACAAACACAAACGGGTTCACACTACATAAGCTTACTTGCAAGATAATTGCGCAATTTGCTGTTTTATTTTTGAAACACTTACTCTTTATCAATTTTTTTTATAAAACTTAACAAAAAAAGTAACTTTAACTTGCATTCTGATCACGCTAATGTAAAGTGTTTAAATTTGTGCTGAAAAAAAAATAAAAAAGTGATTTTTAACAAAGTTAGTAAGTTAGTTTGTTAGTCAACCAGTACTGTCAGTCAGTTTATCAAAACTCGTCTGTTGCAACAATTTTAAAAATATTAAAACGACGTTTTTAAAAAGTCAAACAAATTGTGTAAACTAAACAAACTGCTGGACTGTTAACTGAAAACAAGAAAACAAAAAAAATGAAAAATGATTTACCTTTTCTTTCTCTTGTTGCCTGCCGGTCGATGAGTATAATTATAATTAGAAGACAAGTTTGAACTTAGCTTATCACATTCGCCTTTTGGCCTATTCTGCTATTGCTCGTGCTGATTATACAGATGTGCCACTGCCCTACAGAGCCGCTAGCAGCTAATGCTGTTTTCATTTTATTTTGCACTCTTTAATTGAGTAATTAAAAGTTTGGGAAAGTGTAGTCAGGAAAAAGGGGTGAGGGTGAAGAAGTATAAGCAAGAAGTGAATAGTACGCAGTGTTCTTCATTTAAAAAGTATGACAACTGGCAACGAACTTTGCTGCAGTGCATTTGATTTTCCAAATCCACTATTCATTGCTTAATGACAATTATTGAAAATTTTAACTGTGCCAAATGCTTAAGGTGCATCGATTAACAGCAGCCTAAGTGTTTTTGATTTATATAATAAAACATAATTTAAAATATTTTTAAAATTTTTTTAAATAAAAACAGTTGGGAGAACAAAAAGGTGAGCTAGAAAAAGTTTTTTGAATTTTTACGCTGCTGCCTGCGATAATGATGATGATGATGGTCGTCATCGTAATGATGAAAGTTATCAACAACATTTTTAAAAATTTGCCAACTGTTTGTATTAAAAAGTGTTTTAAATTAGCAAATTAAATCATCCAAACTCAAGCAAGTTTTAAATTGTTAAGTGTTGTTGTTGTCGTTGTTGTTGCTACTGTGGCATTAGTACCCCTTTTTAAATGTTTAAAAAAATTTTAAAACTTTACTCTTGTAGTTGTTGTTAATGATGATCAGCAAGAACAGTTTTGTACCTGCAAAATAGTTTACATAACAGAACACAAAAAGCGAAAAAAGGCACTGAACCATGTGCATTAGTTAGCCCTTTTTGTTGTACACATTAGAAGCATTTTGTGATAATATTTCATGTTGAGCAGCAAGACAGTAGAAGTTCTAGTGAGGAATTCAATTTGCACCTTCTGTTGCCTGCCTACCTTCTTTCCTTCCTTTTCTGTCACAGCTCGCACTAATGATGATCAAAATGAACGTTTTTTTACTTTTTTTTCACACCATTCACTCCTTTTTCCTGGCCAGCAGTTTTGCGCCAGTGAACCATTGCAAAATAAATCAGTGCAGCAAATGAAAAAATGAATACTTTTGACAAACAGTGAGCGAATACTTCGGGTACTTTGAACAAATGGCTCCACACCTCTTCACTGGTCACTGACGGTGACGGCGACAATGAGAGACTTTACATTGTCAAAACGCACCGTCCGTCACTAACGAGAAAGTAACGGTCAGCAGAACGGTGGCACCGGTGATTAGCCAGTAAAAAGTGAGAACTTAAATTGATTGTGTAAGTTTTGCAGTACTTTTGCAGAAGTTTTTTCTCTTCTTTTGCAGTGGCCACTACTGGTAGTCATTAAAAATTGCTCTTACTCTGAGAGCTTTGTCATTTGTCCAAATTAAACAAGTTTGTTTTAATAACCGCCTTTTGTGGAACGCATTTAATCAATTAACAGACGATTAGCACTCGATTAGTGTGCGGCAATGGTGATGGTGGTAGACAGCTGTTCTTCAGCGACAACCTTCTTTTTAACTAGTTTTGAGTTTTATTGCATTTATAATGCACTTTAGACGACTCACACTTGAATTGTACTTTAAAATCGCTCAAAAATAACTTTTGTGTGATATATTTTAACTACAGCTGCGCCTAGTTACAAGTAACTGTTTTTCGTTTTGTCAAATATTTTTTCTAGTGTATTTTACCTCAAAAACAGTTTTGCAGTGTTATTTACAAAGAAACTCGGAGACAAAAATAAAAATAAATTGTTAAAAGATACTTGAAAATGGTTTATTCTTTTGTATATATTTTGTTGTTAAAGTTTTTACACTTAATCGTCTGTTTTAAATTTACACACACACACATTTTATTGATTTTGATATATGTTTTTGAAAATTAGTTTATTCAGTCTGTTAAGCCCCGGTTTATTGTTAGCCAGTTTTGCTGTTTGTTTTTAGTTGCCGTCACAAATGTAATTGAAAAAAAGTTTGTTAAATGCGTGCAAAAACCTTGTCAAAAAAAGAAAGAGAGAAAGAAAGAGAGAAAGAAAGCGCAAAACAATTAAAAACAGCAACAGTATTGCCGTTCTTCACAATATTGTTGTTTGTGCTTGGTGTCGGTGTCAAATGATTGATTGGTTATGTTGTTGTCATTTATTGTAGTAGCAAAATCCTTGGTTTGTAGTTGTAATTTTAAACAAAAAACATTTAAATAGGTTGCCTAAAAAACCACATAATTAAAAATATTTTTTGATTGGCGTGACCAAAAGACTAAGCACCATTACGCTTTATTTTACTAACATTTTTTTAACAGACTTGTGTTAATTTTGCTTTAGTTTTGTCAATATTGACATTGAGATTTTTAAGAAAATTTTTGTTTAAACATAATAGATTAGTGCTAAGAGTTTTATTGTTTACCAGCAAGATTAACCAAAATAACAAAATTGTTTACTTTTAATCATTAAAAGAGCTTTCAAACTCACTTAATGGCTTGTTTATAAGAATATAAGGACGTTAAGTGCAAGTAAAAAATATTAAAAATTAAAACTACATAAAAACAATTTTAAGTTTTTATATTATTATTTTGCAATGTAAAAATTGATTAAACTGAATTGGTATCTTATATTCATTGTTTTAGATCAACTTTTTTTGTTTTTTTAACAATTGTAAACATTTTTAACACAATTCTTGTTAGCATTTTTTCACAATATTAAGTTAATCTCACAAATGAACTTTTAATACACTCAGAAACTAAAAATGTTTACTCAAATTTAGCAAACAAAAGTTTTTAATCAGTTAACAATCCAAATAAAAATCAATTGACTATCACTCAAAAGTAAACCTAACTTTTTTGTTAGGTACAAGGTAGTTTGTATATAAACCTAATTAAACTCGACATTAAAATGTTCAATCAAAACCAAATCTAGACATTAAACCCTTTTTGATGCAAGTGAGTGAGTGAGTAAAGTTTAAAGTTATCAGAAGTCAAGTGATGGGAGTGTGCCCAATGTGCGCAATGGCCGGTTTTCACTGTTTGAACTGCTTTCCCGTATTTCCCGGTTCGTTTTCTGTCTGCACACTGTGAGAGTGTGGCCGCCTGTGACGCCGCCTTACTGAATAACGCGGCAGTGCAGTTCACCCAGTGCAGTGCTTTTCGACTACTAAAGCAAACGGTAATGGCGCCAAACGTGGCACAAGTCAAGGTGCAGTGCAGACGACGACGACGACAAAAACGACGACGACGACGACAGGGATTGCGATTATTAAGTTTACCTTACTGCATGTGCTGACAAAATGCTATGTCCAACAAGCTAGTTAAGTTTTTTATGAGGCAAGGACCACCATGGCTTGATTTTCTTTCAGTAATCAAAAAACAATTTAAGTTTAAAATTTTTCATTTTTTTGGCCACCAGTAGAGTTTTTTATTTTAATGTTTCATTATTTTTTAATTAATTTTTATCAAATATTTTAACTATAATTACTTTTGTTTCGTTATAAAATGTTATTATTTCAACATTTTTTTAATTTTTTGTGATTAATTTTGCCACATTTAAATATGAATAGTGCTCTATTGTCCACTGCAGCTGCAGCATAAACGAATAATTATCATCTTTTTCTTCAGCATCACCTCTAACACACAAGCTCATTTTCTTGTTTAATTCACCGCCGTACACTTCATTGCCTCACTTCTTTTTCTTTACTCGCTGCCAATTAAGTGTCGCGCCTACCACCAACATTGCTGCCTGTGCAAATCGTCTGTGTGTGTGTGTGAATGAGTGCGTGGCCGTTAATGATATAACTTATGCACTGACTTTGACTCAATGTCTCCACTCGGCACTTTCTTTCATTCTTTGAGAAAATAATAAAGTAGTTCTATTGATCAGCCACTGCACAATAGTCTTTGTGAGCAAATGAATGCGAGTGTGTGTGCTCACAAAACGACCATTAATTGGTGGCAGACAGCTTGGCTGGCTGGCTGGCAAATCTCAATTAGTGCAATCACTTTTTTCTGTCGTTTTTCACAGTTTCTTTCTTTCCAATGTTGCCGCTCTCTCAATTAGCTCAATCAGCCAACGACAGTGTGGAGTGCAACTAAAGATTTTTGGTTTCGTTCTTTGCACACTGTGTTGATAGCACATGCAGCACATCGAATCATCGTAGTAGTAGTCATAAGATAATATGCTAATATGACTGCTGCCGCCATTAAAGCTGTTGTTGCTGTTGCCGTTCTCTTTTTTCCTTTATCACCCTCATTTTTACTCTCCAAAATACTTACTTTGCCTGTCACACATCAAATCTCGCGAGTCATTTCACCGGTCGACGAGGCCCCGTTGTTGCCGCCCGGCCGCCTCAGTTTTTCCTCTTTGTTTGTTTTCATTTTTTTCTTCTCAGCAAAAGCCAAAGCTTTTGAGTAAATTGATTTTCGATTAAATAGCCCTCTACTAGCTTTTGGGAGATCAGCCTGAGTGAGTGAGTGAATTTTGGCTGCTTCACTGCTAGACTTTATTTCTGCGCCAAGCTGCCTTCAGCCTTCCTTTTCTTCATCTTTTTGTTGCCTATTTAATATTTGTGCTGACTTTTCATTTGCTTCTTCAAAGCCAATTTTCATTTAGTAAAACAGGCCAAACTGATTGAGTGACTGAAGGCTGCCATTTTGCTGTGGCCCATTTTCAATCGATTTTTAGTTCAAACAGTTTTTGACGACAAAACACACAGCCAACTCAACAAACCCTGTACTACTAAACTAAACTGATACTAATCTTTTTGCTCTTTATGTGTACTTAAAATTTTCTCTACTTTGCTTTTCATTCATTTAACGACAGTGTCAAAATTATAATCAGCAATTATCACATTGTCAGTCATTTTGTTTGAGAAACTGAAAAAGTCTAAAAAGCCATATTGACTGACTGACTATTGATTTATTTAAAAACCTATTTCCAGCAAATTTTGAGCAGTTTCATTTTGAACACTGACATTGCCATTGTCAGTAGCAGAATTCATTTAGCTCACAAAATTTCTGCAAGTGATCGCTATCAGCTTAGCACACACGCTCACAACACCAACAGCAACAACAGTTTGACTAATTAATAGTCAAAGTAGAAAGAAAAAAAGGAATACGAGCTCTGCCGGTGACGGTCATTAATTGAGTTGCCGAAGCAGCAGCGGCAACAGCAACAACAGTGGCAGTGGCAGTTTACCTTACTGGTGTTAAAGTTTTTTCCGCTGTCAGATGAAGTTGCCACTCAGCTAAAAGAGAGAGTAAGCAAAGGAAGTAGAAAGAAGAGGAGCCCTATCAACAAAGCCCCAAAAGCCAAAAGCTAAACGAGACGAAACTTTAATTGAGCCTTTATGCTAATGAAAGAGCAAAGAAGATATTGCTTCCTGCTGTGTCTTGCCGCAGCCACTGTGTATTTGTATTTGTGTGTGTGTTTTATTATTACGTCAACTAATAATATATAATCACCAGAGATCAAAATGCACTTACTCAAAAAGTGAGTGCAGTTATCTCTTTTCATCAACTTCACCTTTGGCCTACTAAATTTTAACCTGTTATTGCCTGTTTGCTTGCTCTATTAAAAATCAACAAGCAAATGCCCTCATTTTACGTTTGTTTTTAACCGCAACTTTGTTAAACAAATTTGTTTAAACTAACCATCAATTTGTGCACTATCATCACTGTTTGCTCAAAAACTTAAAAATTGATCAAAATATCTATTTTGACGTGGGCTAACCATTATGTTTTAACTGAAAATATGTTTAAAATAACACTGGCCGGGCGATCGCGAGGTACCAGAGCCAAACCATTTTGATTCAATTCAGTATATTTATTGCTATTTTTGTGCCAAAGGACAATGCTCTATCTT
>JAALOO010000706.1_pt1 | contig 28139 bp, 24 predicted proteins | sample 7257641 | NCBI WGS metagenome assembly JAALOO01 (sample SAMN14085613, study PRJNA598686) | mite metagenome | biome: ENVO:01001000; feature: ENVO:01001002; material: ENVO:01001226; isolation source: single female mite from University of Michigan culture on fish food culture... ...
ACGATACCAAATTTGGCGATGGTACAAAAAATTTTTGCAAATGTGTTCACCGTGTCACCCTGTACTACTACCAGCAGATAGTTGACCAGTACGGCATCTACCACGACCGTAGGGCGTTCAGCCGATTGCATCAGCACCTCGATCAGTACTGCCTTCACCAGTACCGTCAGACAGTCCAAAAGGCAAAAGTGCCACCACTTGCTCAGCAATCAGCCTATCCTGAAAAAGTATCCCCCAGCCCACCGGCACACCTCCTCGCCATGAAGGTTTTCATGCTGGCCGTGCTCACTCGCTGTCTGCTCATCGCCCTTCTTCCCCAGCTGGTGGCCGCCAGTCCGGAGCAACGCATCACCCTCGGAACCGCCCTCTGGGGCTCTGAGGAGTTCCGCTACCTGGAGACGGCCGTCGCCCTCTGGTCGGCCATTGTCTGCTGCACCTTGCAGTTCACGCTGAGCAGCAATCCGCTGGACTACCAGTCGCTGGCTCTCTTCCGAATGAACGACGGAGCTAACGACGGGGACAACACCACCACCAAGTTTCACTGCTTTCACTACGCCAACTTTGGCCTAAGGAAGGAGCAGTTTGTCCGCTTTGCCGCCTTTCGCAGCAGAGCCCTGCTAGCGTACCACGCCATCATTGGCGGCATTTTCTCGCTGGCGCCGGTGGTTCTGTTTGGCCTTTGCCGCCAGAGTGGCATGCTCAGCAGTCACCCTCTGCTGAGCGCCTTCTGGTCCACCGTCCTGGCCCTGGTGGCCGTCTGCATCTGCACGGTAATCTACGGCAATCTAGTGGCCTTCACCGTCGTCGCCCGGTACCTGGTGCTGAAGCAGATGGGCATTGTCAACCAGCTGACAAACTGTCTCCTTCAGCTGGGCCCAAATCAAGTCAGTCGTTTGGGTGCAGCATCAGTCCTCTGGGATCGCCTTATTCCGCTTAACACTCAACATGCTCACTTGTACGAGGAATTGTACGACTACTGCGCTGGGCTGTGGAGCTCCTACCTTAGTTTCGTCTTTGCCTTCTACATCATCATCATCGCCTTCCTGCTGTACATTGTCCTGCTCTCGGGAATGGCGTTCTATTTTAAGGGCATCATGCTCATGGGACTGGTCGCCCATGTAGGCCTGCTGGTGGTGATCATCGCCAACTGTGGAAGTTTGGTGAGGAGGAATGAACGCCTAGCAAGGCGGTTTGAGGAGACCATTGGAAGGTTAAGTAAAGGGTTGAATTTGAAAGGGCAACAGCAGCAATTGCTCACAAAAACCCACTTTCTGAAAGTGAGCAATGTGGCGGCGGCAGTTTCCCTGTGCGCCTCCCAGTCGGGAGTTCAACTGCTGAACGGCTACCTCGTTCGCTATGACACCTTTCGCCTGTTGGCAGTCAATATTACCATGTATTTTATTCTGTTCATTAAAAAGTAATTTAAAACCCGTAGCATTAAAATTTATTATGATTCATGGGTATTGTTTACTACTAGAGTTTTGACAATGAATGATTGCAGGGGTAAAACTGCAGTGCAGTTGCTTTTTATTGCTATTTTTTCCCAGTATCAGGGTTGGGTTTAATGCGACATTAGACAGAGAAAAATGCAGTTTGATTGGCAGTGAAAGTGATCTTCTACGTGATTATCATTACTTTCAGGATTTTCTTTGTTTTTTTCTGACACATTGCACTTCTATCGATTATTGTCAATTACTGCAGTAATGGTACAGTGAGTACGGTCGATTTGATGAACGGGTTTGCTTTTAGACTGACAGTAGATTCATTTCAGGTCAATTCATTCCTCAGAATCACTTCAACTTACATCGCCAAAATGTTCTTTACAGCAAAAATTTATCTGAAACACTTTTTCTGCTCGATTTACTTTACACTGTACTACTTTCAGGAGCTGGTCGACAGTGCTGGACTTTACTATGACCGGAAGAGGTATATTCGACTGTACGAGTACTTACAGCAAACAGACCTCTGTCTTTATCAGTACCGAGCAGTTTACCGAAAATTCCCTCTACCTGAACCATCCTTTCCTCTGAACATAGCCAATCGACCTTGGCACCTGCACTTTCTAGTTAAGTACTTTATGGTCGCCTTTCTGTTTCGAAGTTTGGCCATTGCATTTGTACCTTCATCAACGGACAGTGAGTTGAAGAAAGCTGCCAGTGGAACTGTGCTCTTCGGCGACGCCTCCTTCTACATTGAAACGAGCACCACTTTCTGGTCGGCCATCTGCGTCCTCTTTCTGCACTACTCCCTCGGCAGTTCATCATCGCCTCTTGACTACCGATTTTTGGCCCTTTTTCGCATGTCTGAGGACACAGGTCAGCAGCAGCAGAAGGGCAGCACTGAGTACGCCCACTTTGGACTGCTTTCCGAGGACTACCGTCGTTTTGCAGGTTTTCGGCGATACGCTCTACTTTCCTATCACTGCATCATCCTCGGATTGCTCATCTTTGCTTTCCTCTGCATCGGTGGACTGTACCTGCAGCAGGGGTTGTACGTTTCCAGTCCCCTTTGGAGCGCACTTTGGACGGTGATCTTCAACTTTTGGGCAGTAAACATGTGCACCATCATCTACGGCAATCTGATTGCCTTCATCGTCGTCGTAAAGTACCTGCTGATCAAGCAGAGGAGCCTGGTACGACGAATGGCCGCCACTTTGGGGGCGCTTTTAAAGGAGCTCAACTTGCCCTCATCAAAGCACCCACAAACAAAAAGTATTTTCTCTTCCGGAACTTGGCACCGCCTTCAGGTGCTGAACCTCGCGTACAGCCACCTGTTTGATGAGCTGACCCAGTACAATCACTTCTGGCGCTCCTACCTCAGCTACATCTTTGTCTTCTACGTGATGATCATCATCTTCATGCTCTTCATCGTCTTTCTCTCCTCCATTGTCCTCTACATTAAGATCATCTACGCGCTGGCACTGCTAGTGCACATTGCCCTCCTCGCGCTGGTCATTCTCTTCTGTGGCAGCGTGGTGGCGGTCAATGGCCACTTGGCAAAGCGGTTCTACGGCAATCTGGCGCGATTTCCCGCCTTCTCAAGCAGGATTTCAGGCAATTTAACGTGCTTTCAGCGCCTGAAACTGCACAACGCCTACGCCGGAGCCGAGTATGGGGGCAGCGGTTTCCGCCTGCTCAACGGCTACCTCATCACCTTTGCCACCTTCCGCCTGCTCATCGTCCACACTGCACTCTACTTTATCCTCTTTATTCGACCGGTCAACTAGAGAACTGCGTTTGCGACTCTAAAGTTCGAAATACTCACTCACAGGTAGAAAGCGGAGTACAACTAATAAACTGCTGCATTTAGCTTGCGTTTACTTTACCACCATGTTGTCTTTAGGTGCCGAGGTGAGCACGACCACCACCCCCACCACCTTCATCACCCCCACCGCAATATCCAGCACAGTCTTCAGCAGCAGCACCACCAGCACTTGGGCCTCCTACCCAATAAAGGAGCTGATCATCCTGGTGGTGATCACCTGCATCGCCCTGGTCACCCTCGCCAACTGCTGCCTCCTCCTCTACATCATCCTCACCGACCACTGCTCGGCAGATGCGAAAAGAGAATCAGCGTCCTCAGCGAGGACTGAAGAGGGGAAGCAGCAGCAGCAGCAGCAGCAGCAAACTCAACTCCCCAGACTGACGCCCACGCCTTGGAACACTGCCTCCGCCGCCGCTCAAAAGAGCCAAAAACGACAAAAACAGAACCTAAAAAGGGGAAGCGAAAAGAGCGCCAAAGCGTCTGGCACGTCAAAGGCTGCAAAGAAAGGATGCGGTGGCTCTGACCGATTCGTCATCAACTTTACAGCCTATTGCTCTAAGAAGAGCTCCAGCCTGGCCAGCAAAGGACAGCAGCAGCAGTCGAAGAAGAAAACAAAGAAAAAGGGAGAAAAGGAGGTGAAACGAACACTGTAAAAATGGCTTTAGGTGTAATGTCTAACAAACCCATGTTCTTCTTCGGCGTGCTATGATTAAAAGAATCTCTTTTGTACAAAAACAATTTACAAAATCAGTCTAGAAGCTCAAGAAAGGGGGTTATTCTAGCACACAGTTATCTCAGATTTATCACAGATTTGAGTCTTCCTTTAACAGATTTTAGTCAAGTTGACGTGCGAATTTGTTTGTCTTTCAGCGAGTTCAGTTCATTCAAGAGGTGAACTACTGCTTTCTTGCTTGTCATTCTCACAAAAGAAGTCCTTGTTTCTGCTGCGAACCGAGTTGTCCTTGTAGAGGTTGAATCTACCAAAAACAAAAAACACAAGTTAGAGATGGAAAAATCGGTAATAAAACAAAACCAGTATGGCCAGCAGGTAAACAGCAAATAATCTTTCTCGCCTATCAAATTCAGTACTTGACTTGTTGTTCCTTGTTGTTTGAGTTGATGCTGCCATTGCTATTGCTGTTCATATTCCGTCGGGCCCAGTCTCGGTACACAATATACACTCTGATCTGTGGATGGCAATAGAGGTAAAGAAGTAAGAGTCAGATCAAATCACTGGAGACTGACTTGAATCTCAAAAGTGATTGAGGGAAGTCAGACAAACTCAATGTCAGTGAATTTGAAAAAAACGAGAAAGAAACGAAGCTGTTTGCTGCTGGCACAAACTGGTGATGATGATTCACCAAGTAAAGAAAGCAAAAAAAAGTTGTCCATACTGTTGGTACATCTGTGACATCAACTCAAACTTCCGTTCAGTGTTTGCCTTCAACATCTGCGCATCGAGCCACTGACTGTACGACTGAGGTGAGAAGAGAAGAAAAATGGAGAGAAAAGGAAAAGGGAGTTCAACTCAATCAGTCAACTTCAATCACTTTTGAGATTCAAGGCAGAAAATGCAGAAAAAAGCTGTTGAACAAACCTGAAGAATGCTGGCGATGATGAGGCTGGCGACAATGAAGACGGCGAATGACGTTCCAAAGAGCTCCACATCTCTGATGTGGCCGTCCTTGGGCTGTTTGTACTGGAAGCCGTAGTGCATGCGAGTGAAGTTGTCGTAGTACTGCGCATTTCCGTAGCTTCGAGGGTACCCGTGACGGCGGTAGTACGCCTGCGGGTCGACGTTCGCTCGGTAGTAGAAGGCGCCGGTGTTTCCCGTCTGCAGATCGTGGTCGTACCGGGTGCGCTCCCGTTCCCGACTCAGACAGTCGTAGGCCTCGTTGATGCGCTGAAAGCGGGCCTTGCTCGTCGTCGCTGCATTGTCATCGGATGAACCAGTTTGCTGCTGCTGCTGTTGCTGCTGCTGATCATCACCCTTAGCCACCTGTTTATCAGGGTGATGTTGCTTGCAGAGCTCCAGGTAGGCGGCGCGGATCTCCTTCTGCGAGCAGTCCGACTTGACGCCCAGGACATCGTAGTAGTTCTGGTTCAACAGGGCCGAAGTGGCGGTGGTGATGCCTCGATGATGAGCAGCTTTTGTGGCAGCTTTTGAAGCAGCTGAAAGCAGCACTTTCAATGTCAGTGACGGCGAGCTGTAGAGGGCACGGAGAAGGTGCATAGTTTTCCAGTGTCTGTGTTGTGAGAATCGGTGTCACGTCATCTTGATCTATAAAGAGTAGAAAGCAATTAGAATTGTTTGAAAACAAAAGAACAATTACTTTACTTTACGTTTAATTAGAAAAATTGGCAATTTGTCAAAGACAAGCAAAGGTGAACTGTGTGTTTGTTGTTCTGTACGACTGTACAAATCAAAACAAAACAACAATCGATTCAAGTAAAAGTGTTTTTTTGCCGGGAACATTTTTTCCCTATTTTGCAATGCCACCGGCAAGAGAAGAGAACAGCGCACAACGGCACTTGAGTTGCAGCTTCCCGGCAAAAAAGCGCTTGAGTTGAAAAACAATCGATAGCCTGAAAACGCGGGAATTTCGGAATTGTTACTAGTTACTAGGTTAATTTAAAACTGTAATTAAGTTTATTGGAATAATTATAATTTTAGTTTTAAAACCATATAAAAACTACACACTACATTGCAATTAACAAACAAATTGTGAAATTCTAAACAAAAACTAAATAGATGTAAGAGCAATGGGCAAAATGGGCCTAAATTGAGCAATTGAAACCTTTGACTTGTTATACACTGTTGGAAAGGTAATTTTTTGCTGGTTACAAATCTTAAATAGATATGTTGAGGTGAAAAGTAGTTTAGAAGATTCTTGCACGAGTAAGTCTCATAAATCATTGTTTTTGTGTTATTAAAAATCAAAGTTGAAAAGTTCGAAATTATTAAAAATAGCAAAATTGTCAAACTCAAGCCATTCTTATAACATTCCTTTAGACATTTTATGGAGTGTCGTGCAAGAACTACTTTTCACCTCAACATATTTATTTAAGATTTGTAACCAGCAAAAAATTACCTTTCCAACAGTGTATAGCAAGTCAAAGGTTTCAATTGCTCAATTTAGGCCCAAAAATGACTTATTTTGCCCATTGCTCTTTATGACATTTAATGCCGTAATCAACTTTTTTTGTGAAAAAACTTAAATAAGACGGTCTTCTTTGTTGACAAACTTGCCGCAGAAATAAAACACAAAAGAGGTGTAGTAAATAGTCAACTGCAGGGTAAAAAAAGATAGATAAGATAAACACTCTCTAATTTACTATTGCAACTTACCTCCCATAAAAACTTCCAGTCTACAGTTGCATTCATTGATCCTGCAGTAATGGTCAGCTCCTTGTCCACTTGCCAAACCATTTCGTAGTAGGTGGCCAGCTTGATTGCCTCTCGGCTCCAAGATGACTCTGTGTTGGCCACCCAGTTTTTAGAGCCTTGGCGCCTTTTTGCCGTGCTTATCAGCACTCCCTTTCGGGCAAAAATTGACCCTAGAGTCGGCCCCGATTTGCAGATTTCATTGTTGACCTTTGGAACAAAGATGGTGATCACTAGTAGGAAAAAGGACGTGTAGATCAGCAGCAACACGAGACCGTTTAGTGAGTATAGCCATGAAGACTTTCCTCGATAAACAAAGTACACAAAGGCAAAAGCGTGAGCGGGCAGAACGTAGTGCAGGTAGTAGGCAATCACTTTAGAGACGACGCTGTTGCTGAAGCGCAAAATGAAGACCGTCAGACGACTGTGGACGGCTCGGTAGGTTCTGAAAGCCTGATTGATGTGATCATTTCCTCTTTCACCACTTTCAGTGCTCTCTAATTTATCTTTTAACTCTTTCAATTTACTATTTACCTGTCGGTACTGAACGGCGTAGATTTTTAAAACCAAATAAAAGATTAGTGGTACCAGCAGATAAAACATGAAGTAAAAATAGAAAAGCAGTCGGATAGTAAAATCCGCTACAAAACAGAAGAGTAGCTGAACAGTGGTTAGATTTCGGTTAATTGGATGGAAAAAGAGCCAGAAGGTGTAATCTGCCCAACGGTAAACAGCCATTTGCACTAAAATTGTTGTTATTAGCTCAAAAGTGTAATAAACTAGTAGACAACGGATGCGTAGACTTGATCCTAAAAAAGGGTAGTATATCAGTTTGCCAAACGACACCTTCAAACGAAGGCGGAAAAAATCCAGAAGTCGGCTGAGCCATTTTCTTGAAACTTTTCTTCTGTTGCACTGTTGCAGTTTGAGCTGGATTTTTAACTGTTCCCGATTGTTTACTACCAAGTCGTACAAATGGTCCCAGACTACTTTATCTACGTTAAAATACAACAGATAAAAGAGGCGAACCGGAAAGAGACTGTAGAAAAGTATAATAAAGTAGGTATAGTATGTGTGCCGACTTCGGTATACATTCCATTTAAAGAATAAGTCAATATTAAAGTATGCAGATATGTTAAAGTACGTGCACAAAAGAGTGAGAATGCATCGAGAAAGAAGAAAAAAGTAAGATAAAATGATTAGCAGTCGAAAGAGTATTGGTATTCCTTTGCCATGAATGATCACCACCTGAAGGTGAAGGTTACTAAAAAGAAAATGGGGTATACTTTTAATGGTATTTAAGGTTGGGATAAAAAGGGATTGATAGAACTGCATGTTGACAAAATAATACAAAAATATCAAACAACTTTTAAAAAAACTGAAAAAGAGTGACTTTTTCTTAAAAAACATAAAAATTTTTTATATGTCAAAAATTTTTGAAAAAATTTTAACTAGAAAAGGTTTTCCATCACATAAAAGAATTTAATAAATGTTTAATTTGGTGAACTTCTTATTTATAGGCAGTTCTTCTCATTCAAAAAATTGTTGTAAATGTATTCAAATTGTAATTGCTTTTTGTAAAAATTTTATTTTAATGATAATTTTAAATTATGTAAAAAGTCATTAAATTTTAAAACTAGTTTTAAAAATTTAATAGCTGGTGTCTAAAAGTTTTTTGGCACAAAAATAATAAAAGGTAGTTGGAAGCATTTAAAAAGTGTTTATGTTATACAAAAATACAAAATTATAATGAACATAATTTAGTTTCATTCTACGTAAAATCTTGCATAACAAAATTAGTAATTTTTTTAACTTTTAAAAATCGGCACATACTGGCCACAATTTAAAAATAAAAAATGTTTTTATTATTATTTAAAATAAATTTTCTAAAAACTTTTTGTTTAATTTAATATTACAAAAAACTGTAATACACAAGCTGAAAAAAATAAAACTAAAAATGAAATGGTTTGAATAGTTGCAGAATTTGGTATGATTGGTGGATAAGGATTTGATGGTTTTGAAGGTTTTGTTGGAAGGTCTGGGGATGAACATGTAGAGCACTCAGTTGTAGAATTTGTTGATATCTCAGTTGAATTTTTTGTTGTAACTTCTGTCGAGGGGATAGTTGAATAGTCTACTAAATTTTCGTCGGAAGTTTCAGTTGAGAAATCTATTGAAGATGCTTCAGAGGTATCTGAAGAAGGTTTTTCCGAAATCTCTGTTGATGATTCTATTGTAATTTCAGTTTCAGTATCAGTTGAAGCAGAAAAATGCTCAACATTGTTTTTCATTTTGTCGTAAAAAATCTTAAAATTATCACCTATTACTTTTTCAGCAAAAATCTAAAAATGTTTTACAAAAAAATAAATATTTTGTATTATAAGAAAATGATATACCATTGGCAATAGAATTGCAAAAAATGTGGCATACGCCACTAAAAGGTGAGAAACAATTTTCATAGTTTTAAAATCAACTGTGTTTTAAAAATTTTAACAACATTTGACTACTTTGTAATTCTAAGTTTTGTTTAAACTTCTAATCATTTTATAGGTTTTCAAAAACACAAACTTGTTTTATAAACTGCATTTTTAAAGCAATAATTAATTTTTGCAATAGTTGTCGTATTAAGGACGACAAAGAATAGAAATTTTATTACAACCTGCATTCTTTTAACATCATTTAATCTTATCAAAAATTGTTCTCTCTATTCTTACCTGTTAAAAAACCTTCATAGATGATCAATGTCAAAGTGTATTTATCAGAGCATTAAAAATGTTGCATTTATGATCTATTTGAGAAATGATAAAAGTTGGAAATTGTAAATTAGTGGTGACATAAGGATTTTTGCCGCCCCCACAATGAAAGGCTCAAAAGTGTGTTTTCAGACTGTTTTTAATGAAATCATTTTTTATTGTTTTTACCGGAAAAGTTATAAAAATTCTTGACTGGGTTAAGTAAAACTTGACATTTATCATTTTGTTGAAACTTGTTTTAGCTTTTTTTAAATCCATTTCTCAGAACTAGCTTAAGTAAAAAATTGTTTTCATTACGACCCATTTTTGGACCAAAAATTGTAAACATGTAGAATAAACAAAAACAAAAACATTGTACTTGCTTTGATGGAAAACAAAACCCAAACAGATAACTGCGTTGAACCTACAAACGATAATTAACCTGGTTGTGTGTAGATCATTAATGAGATCATCATTTTTTGCTAACAAAACAATCTTACAACTAAAGCAGTACCAAATATCGCCGGAACCAAGGTTATCGCGTTCATAATTTCCCGCTAATTACCTGGTTTTTCTGTTTTACGAGCCAACAAAAAAATCAAATCAATACCTTTCTCTACGATGAAAATCTCAAATCACATTACCCGCTAATGATGCAGTAGTACTTAAAGCAAAAGCAATAACCAAGTATTTCAAGGGTACGCCTAAGTTTTGTCTAAGTTCAACATTACCAGTGAGAACCATTGCGGTCATGCGAACGTCGACGACATAAAAACGACCGTTTTTCGTTTGCAACTGATCTAGTCAGACTGTTCAGCTGTTCATTCAATCAGGCAGTATAAAACACATTTAAACTACAAACACAAAAACTTACTTAAACCCAAAGTTACACACCCAAGTTCTTAGAACAAGTTCCAAATGGAGCTGCCCCTTCAGCCGCCCTACTCTCCTCTGAGGAGCAACAACCACCGGCGGACCAGTAGCAATCCCGGCTCCCGGGGCCACTCCCGCAGTCGGCTGACCAGTCGCGACTCGAACGCCCTCTCCCACCACCGCCTCAACCGCTCGCCCTCGCCCACCGACTACTGGCGCACTGCCCGCCACAAGAAGGACGGCATCAGCAGCAAGGTCTACGAGCTGAACGTCTTCATCCACAAGGGCATCGAGAAGTTCCTGGACAAGCAGGCGGTACGCGACCTGATCATCGAGTACGACGCCGAGGACATCTTCATCGGCGGCGTTGACATGTTCCTCGCCGCCGATGACATGATTGACGATCTCAACTTTAGTCGCTCGGAGAAGCGCCGTTTTCTTGACGTGGTGGACGCCTTCAGTGCAATCAACAATAAGACGGGGTAAAAAGAAAAAGATAATGAAGTCAAAGTTTTAATTTTTTTTTGTTTTTCTAAGCAACCCCGACTTTGCCGACCGAGGCGGAAACCTTGCTCGTGCTAATGGCGCTGGTGCAAATGCTGCCGCTGCAGCCGCGCTGAAGAATCGAAACAAAAAAGCTGCTGGTGGAGGTGGTGGAGCTCGCGGCGGCCTCTGGGGCAAACCAAGGACCGCTCTCTGGACGGCCTTCTTCTCTGCCATTCGCATTAAACTTTTCCACGTTCACCACAGGCAAAAATCGGCCAGGCGAAGGGAGAGTGACATCTTTTCGATGTACCCGTAGACCGCAGAGTGAAACAGAGAGTAGACAGTAAAAAATGCAAAACTAACATTTTAAAAACGGTTAATTAGCGGTTCAGTGTTTCATTTGTTTGTACGTTTGATGATGTTATCTTCCGGTTTTCTGATCATGGGTTGAACTAATAAAAAGCCCAAAATATAAATGAGAAAAGTAATCAACCAGGCGGGCTCTCTAAACTGACTGGATTTAAACAGACCATTTAAAAAATAACTTTTTAAGATTTATTGTGTTTGTGGTGTTATGGGCTATGATTAATTGTTATAAGATGTTTACTGTGAGTAAAACATTGATTGTATAAATTGGAAATGTGGATAAATGAGCTGAACATATTGTTTATGTTGAATATGATTATGATAAAATGTCTACAAAATCATTTGCAAATATAAGATTATAATTGCTGTTAAATTATGTTTTTTAGTGCCAAAGCACAAATGATTTTTTTATTTGATTAATAATTGGGATAAAAGATGTGAGGATTATATTATAATATAAAAGACTTATAATATAAAATATGAACGTAAACTTTTCGAAAAAAAGTAAATATTCACTGGGCAAAAATAGTCAAAATAGTGAGTAGTCGGTGATTAATTAAAAGTTGAGGCTGGCTCAATTTCCAGAGCGACAGTTGTTATTGTAAGAAACGCCGGGCTCTCCTCGAATTCGCCGAGCAAGGGTAATATCCCGGGGCATGATGGTGACCCGACGAGCGTGGATTGCGCACAAGTTTGCATCCTCAAAGAGGTTGATGAGGAAGGCCTCGGCGGCCTCGTGCAGCGCCTCCAGAGCGACCACCTGAAATAGGAAGAAGAAGAAGAAGAATGGGTGGAATAAGTGAAATGTATTCTAAACAAATCGGTACTTTCAATGAGCAATCATCACCTGGTAGCGCATGTCCGTCTTGTAGCCGAGGGTGATCTCGCGCACCAGTCGCTGGAAAGGCAGCTTGGGCACGAGCAGGTGCGTCGAGTTCTGGTAGCGGCGAATCTCGCGCAGCGCAATGGTGCCCGGGCGGTAGCGGCGGGTGGAGTTGGCTGCCGAGGTGGGCGCTACGATGGACACCCGTTTCGCATGGCGCCGGGGCGCCTTCGTCGCTAGGTGCACCGGGTGACCAGTGCGGATGGCACTTCGCACTGGAGTTCCAGCACTTGTGGACGCCTGCTGCTGCTGCTGCTGCTGCGAGGTCCCACTTCGGCTGGCGCGGACGTTCGCTCCCGAGGGGCTGGGAGTTGTAGGTGAAGGAGTGGTCGCATTGCGACGAGGAACCACTTTGCTAGCACGGGCCATGGTACTTTTTTCTTCTTTTTAAAGGGGCTGATTAGTTAACATAAAAGAGAAATGATGAGGTGTGCACCTACTGTGATTAAGTGCTGATGAAGTGTACTTGCTGCTGCTGCTGATGCTGTAGAAGATGTTGTTGTTGAAGTGCTCCGCTAGGAATGACAGAAAAGGTACTTTAATGTGTGAAAGTTCAGTGGGTCGCTTCCTTTCTCTTTAAAAGTGAACTTCTGTTGTGTTGTCAACAGAGCAACGTCAGGGTAACGTGACAGCAGCCAAAGTCGGAAGAGTGCTCAGCTACTAGTCAGCCATTGTACTTTTCTGGCAGGCTGCTGGATGAGGAGAAGGAGGAGAAGGAGGAGCTCTGCTTCTCATTCCCTTTCAGTGGTTGTAGCCATTGTGGCAGAAAAGCACTGCTTGGATGAGAGAAGGATGAGCAAGACACAGTGAGTGACGAAGTGAGCTGCTTGATGTGTGTTCAATTTGTTTGCCAACTTCACTTTTCACTGGCAAACTTTTTGAAACTGAAGTAGACTTGAAACAGCGGAAAGTAAACGGGCAAATTATAATGGTTTTTGATTTGCTGTTTGCTTAATTTTTTTATTATACAAAATCTCAGGTTTAACTGCTTGATTTTGCATTAAACTGGTCCATCGGGAGGCACAAGTGTTATCTTAAAACAGTAAATCAAAATGTAAGTAAGTTCAGCACTAAAATAAAAAACATAAAAAAATCTCATATAAAAGAAGTTTAAAGATCAGAAAAGGGAGGCACACGGGGGGCATGGGCGCTTTCCCTTCTTCTAATAGTTTTGGTAGCTCTACGGGGAGCCACCTCGGGCACCGACAGGTAGACGACAATGTAGGTGACGCCGAGGAGGGTGCTGGTGAGGAGAAGGGCCATGGAGAGGTAGGGCGTGAGAATGGGAACAGCCAGATTGCCGCCGAGGACCAGAACGAAGAAGAGCGTGTAGGCGAGTATCAGCTTAAAGCTGCGACTCAACATGATGACCACTGCCACAAAAGTGGCCGACAGGTAGGTGATGTGCATCAGCAGGCTTTTTGCTGTCTCGTGTTCTGGTAAAGTTAGTAAAAAAAGTTTAATTTTTTTAACAAAAAAAGTAATTTGAAAACTGACTTTGCGTTAGCAGGTGGTCAATGACCAGACTGACGTTGGTGCACTTGCTCGGCTGGCCGTCGTCGTACAGCAGCGCCCGAATGGAGTCATCGTAGATCTGGTACTGCCAGAGCAGATTGACAAAAACGTAGCCAAAGATGGACAGCAGACCGATGTGTACGAGCACGTACAGGACTGTCATGAAGACTAGGTCACACTTTCGGGACATAGTTTTGGCAAGGCTTTTTTAAAGTGGTAAGTTGCTGGTTTTTTGCAAACTTGCAACCGTTTAACTCACTAAAAGCTCATCATTTTTTGGTTAATCTAATGTGCTGTGTGTGTGGCAATCAATGGGCAGTGTCTGTTTGTCTGGTTGATTCAAACTTACAGTTGTACAATCTCTCAAACAGCGTTTGGACTTTGTTTTCAAACTTTCTGTTTTATGATAAACACAAGTGATAGTAGCAGCGGCACTATTCGATTGATTTCTCCATGGGAAACAGTTTATGCGTTAAAACTGGCTAAAATCTGGATATTTTCTCTTTTTTTCACGCATATCAACACTAGTAGATATCATCAAACAGTGATGACCATACAATGAAACTCTTTGTGTTTATTTTAGCATTGATTTTACTCAGCATTTATATTTTTTGACCAGCAAATGAAAAAAAGTGTTTTGATAAATAGTTTATGAAAACAACAACAAGTTGTGTAAAAATCTCACACAATCGTTAGTTATTTTAAATATTAAAATGCTCACCAGAAATGCCCAACAAAATTCAAATGTGATTCCCATCTTTCAAGGTGATCGCTTTGATGGCGACATTGACTACTGGCCCATCTTTTTTACTGAATTTTATGAACAAATTCTTCAAAACACAAATTACAATGACGAAAATAAATTGCATTGTTTAAAAAATAGTATTTGCTATGAAGCTAAACGCCATATTTTTAATGAAAAAACGCTTAAAAATGCTATTACTTTACTTTTACAAAAATACTTCTCTTTAAATGAAATCAAAGAAAATGCCAAAACTAAGTTAAATAAAATTGAAAATTTAAACACTGCAAATGAACTAAAATGTTTTTTACAAATTCTTCAAAATTAAAAATTAAATCTGAAGTTTGCTCAAGAAAATAAAGATCGAAATTTCAGTTTTATAACTGAGTTTATTTACCACAAACCATTTTTTGCTCCATTATTAGAAAACTTTTTTCGATATTTAGAAAATCAAAAAATAAATAGAAACAATAGTAAAAAACATTTATTAAATTAATTGCTTTTATTGAAGCTGAGCACAGAATTAAGAGAAATGTCCAATCTTGTTTTAATGAAAACTGTTTGTCTGGCGTTAATAACAATCAAAATACTGATCACAAAAATGCAACTCAAGTAAATATTAATAATGTACACAAACAAAATTTTGAAAATTTAAGAAATGACTCCCAAGTTCAACACGACAATCGACACAACTATAAAAATAATAATGTTAATTCAAATAACAACACTGATCCAAACAACAATTTTACAAACATTATTTTACCAATAATTGTGGCATTTTTTATTGGTGTTGGTTTTGCCACAATGAAAAAATAAAAGTTGCATTTTGCTTAGAATCAATGCACACAAACTGATTAAATGGTTAATCACCAGTTTCTTGCTAAGTTTATCAAAAAACAAAATACTTTCTTTTGAAAATGCAAAAAACTCAGCATAAAAGCAGTCTAAACAAGTTGTTGTTTAGCAATAAGTTACATTTTAAACATTTTATTCAAAGCATACTACGCACTTGACAGAATGCCGCTGTCACAACGAAATCAAAAACAGCTTAAGAAAAAATGGACGACGAAAATCCTTCGGGAATAGCTCACCACCAGAAAGCCGGCAACATTGAAAATCTGACCGACAACCGAAAGAACTACGGAAACCACAACAATAACTCGAACAACAATAATGGCAACCTGAATCTGAACCTTGTCATTAGCGTGATTGGAGTTGCTGTTTTAGGACTTTTTATTTCTAAATTGAACATTGGTGGTAGTCACTGATACAAAAGATAAGTTGTAAATCTTTTGACTTTTGAAAAATGACATAAGGGTATTTTTCTGCTCTAAATTTTTAAACTGTAGTAAATAAAAATAAAACTCAAGTACCATGTAAACAACTTTTATTGTCACAATTAAAATGCTTTGTTTTAAATAAAGCTTGTTTTTCAATTTAAAAGATGCATCATATCGGCAACTCCAAAAATGTACGCCAGTGGCCTGAGCAGCACTGGCAGTCGGTAGTTGGCCATATTTCGGTTTATATTCTGCTGCAGGCTGTTCCTCAGTTTCTCCTTGAATCGAACTCTGTGGTACGTGAACTGTTTTTGAGTGAGAAGCTGCAGCAGCCCCTTGGCAATGCGGTTCACATCAAACTTCAGATTGCCGTCCTGGTACTCTACCATCGTCACATTCACCGTCGGCGGATCACTAAAACCAACGCCAACCAAAAAACGAAAGTGTATCTTCATATAAAACACAGTGTACGACACTGGAATGTCGGTAGTTGAGGGAAAGTTGCCCAGACGAGGGTTCATCACCGAGCTGATCTTTACGTCTACGCAGTCGACCGTTGTTTTGATTTCCAGGTTGGATCTTTTTTTAGTGATTACAACGTCGCCGACTCGTTGCAAATGTGACAGTCCGGTTACCTTGCCCCTGTTCCAGCTGATGGAGCCTAGTTTTATTTTAATTATACTTGTTGATTTGATGTCATTTGTTGATGACGCTAATTTTAAAGGATCCAGCCTGCGACCCATCTTCAATAGCTCTTCATCAATGGCACTGTTGGCGAGTTTTGTCGTGTCAGCTGTAAAGTGAAAAAATGTTTCACATTTGAGCTTATTCAAGCAAACCACTCTTACATGTTTTGATAAAAATGAGTATTAAAAGTGCAAATATTAGATAGATGACTAGGATGAAAACGAAAAACCCAAGTGCAATGTATAAAAATAAGGAACGGGTAAGATTAGAGCGCAGGCGATTAAGCATCTGTTTGTTGAACATTTTTGCAACAGTCTGTACTGTCTTTTAGTAAAAATACATCAAGTAAAAAGTACTACTTTTTAAATTGTTGAAAATGGAAAGGTTCACAAAGCACGCAATAAGTTTTCTGACATGTCATTAGTGTGATGATTTTATCGCACAAAACTATGTAAATTTTTAATAAAAACAAAAGCAAAAAATCATTGGCATATTCTGCGTTTTCATAATTAGCAGAAACTAAATTCAGATTTTGACATTCTCAAATATTCAAGGTTAAAACATTGGCAATTAACTGAACGAAACAAAACTTTTTAGTGTTATTACTTATTGATCAAAAACAATACCGACAGCAAAAAAATCTTTTTTTGTAAAATTGCACAACTGTGCATGTCAACATTCTATCACCAAACAGGTACGCCAAAGTTGCAGTCGGTATTTCTTTTTTACTTTTAATACTTTAAAAACTGGTACACACATTCTCCAGCATGTTAGGCAACCACTGTGTCAGGGAAACAGTACCTGAAACTCCATCATCACACTGCAGCTAATGTAAAGAAGGTACAGTAAACAAAGAAAGGCGGCGTGAAGGTGGGCGGCACCAGGTGCCCTAAACTGCGGCCAAGAGAGAGCCAACACAAAAACAAAGAGCGAGGCGGCCAGGCTGACGGTGATGGTGGCGTACTGCAAAATCAGCTCACAGGAGAACTCAACCTGATAAAAATTCTTGTAATGAAATAAATCAGCATCCAAAAAAGCACTTTTGCACTTACCGGCACCTCAAACGTACGCTCTCGAATGAACAGTATTCCGTAGGGAAGGCCGAGGCCGATCAGTAAATCTAAAAGTGAAAAATAAATTAATTTAAATTTTTTTTACAAAGCATTCACTCACTAAACATTGGACCGCTGATGGCAGCCGACAGTGCCATGGTAGAGTGACCTGCCTTGGCCATGGCCACATCAGACACCAGGTCCCCCAGACAGTTGCCCCAGGCGAGCACCGTCATGCCAATGAGAGAGTCAGAAAGGTCGAAGATAATTCCTAGAGTGGAGAGCAAGCTGACAATTTCGCCGCTGATTGCGTTGAGGAAGGTGATGCAGACGAGGAAGCCGGTAAAAGCAAAGAGTGGCTGATAAACTGGCGCTTGATCTTCGGCTGAGGTGGCAAAGACCACTGCCGAGGTCAGCAGCGAGATGAAGGCCAACAGTGCCCATAAGGGAATGTGTCCGTGGATGGCGATGTCCACTGAAAACCAAAAATAGATTAGATTCAATCTCCTTTTTAAACCCCAAAAACTCACAATCCAGCAGAAAGTACACCGCCTGCGGTGCCAAGAAGACGTTGATGCAAATTAGCAACTGCGACCATCCGCTCTCAGGTCTCTCTTCGTCCACCGTGGGAATGCACAGGTTCAGGCAAAAATTGGGGACAGCGGCAAAGACTTGATAGGCCTTTCCCAGGTAGCCACTTTTTCGCCAGTTCTGCAGGTCAATAGCGCTAAAATGCTGCAAAGTTGTTGTACCATTTTTGAAAAAGCAGTTTTGTTTTTTGAACACTTTGCACCGTCTGCGAATCACCGGTACAGCAATAGTAGGAATGTTTTCCTTTGTGTCGTCCTTTTCTTCGCTCTCAACCTCATCAACCTCCTCATTTTCGTCATCTTCCGAATCGAGTTCTGATACTTTTTGAATTGAAAAGGTAAAAATGTCATTAGTCGAGTGCGGACTGGAGCTGGGCGTGCTGCCACAGGAATGGTGCTGACTTTTCGGCTCATCAGTCCCTTCCACTGCAAATGTTCCGTATTTGTCGTTGTTGTTGCGACAAATTTTTGCTTCAACGTCTTCGTCATCATCATTATCTAGACTGTCGTACTTGCTGAACCTTGAAATGGTTGATCTTCGGTGGGCTTTTCTAACGTAGACGCACCTACTGAAGGCGACCACAATAATGTACAGTGCGTAAAGGGAGAGTAAAACTGAAAAAAACAAATTAATTAAAAGTTGAATGGTACAACATAAAAAAATACTCACTAATGGCAAAGTTTAAGGTAAAGTGTCCTGTTTTAATAAAAAGAAAGGCGACCAGAGAGGCGACCAAGAAGAAAGCAATATCTCGCAGAATGGGTCGTTCAAAGTGACACCGCTTGGCAATGAGCAAAATGGCTCCCACGACGACGGTAGAGTCAAAGATGCCTGAGCCAAAAAGGCTGCCAAAGATCAGTTCTGGTCTTGACTGGCCGATGCCGCTGATTGAGGAGAAGATGTCCGGGGCGCCGTTTCCAAAGGCGAGCAGTGTCACGCCCTGAAAACAATTTCAATGTGCAAAAAATTTCACTAAAACAGACTCAAAAACTTACAGCAATGTTGTCCGGCAGATGAAGGAACTTAGATATCGCAAGAAGATTTGGACACAAACTATAAAAAATACAAAAAAAAGTTAGTATACGCAATCAAACAAACCAAAAGAATTCTTACAATTTATCAGCCACTGTAGAGATGCAGACAAACCAGAAGAGCAGGAGCAGTGTCCAAAGGGCTATAGCCAACAGGTGACTTCCGCCACTTTTATCATGGCTCAGAAGCTGACAAAAGGTGGCCGAGGTGTAGTCGAGGACGATGCCATCGTAGGCGCAGGCAGGGTTGAAATTCACAAAGTCGCACTGCGATTCACGAGGTAGAGAGTTGACGGTGATGCACTAGTGATTTTTAACAAAAATCGATAAATCAAAAACTCCCTTTTTGCAAACTAGTAAACCTCCAATACCTTTACGACTTCATTGTCATGTGGAACCTCGTGGTTCCATGGTACAACAGTAGTAGTCAAATTGAGGGACACATTCATCATCACGTCGTGAGGCAGTGGCCAGGCAGGCAAGTGTGAAAGGCTTCTTCGAAGTCATCTTTGGTTTTATTATTCCCAGCAACCTAAACTTATTAAGCGACCGACAGTAGCCCGATCCGGCCGCCACTGGCATTGATTGGCTTTAGCGACTGGCGAATCAATATTGATTGCGATAGCGAAGAAAACACACACATTATCCAGTTTATCAAGCTTATCAACTGGGGTGATGATCAATCGGCGGCGGCGGCCGTCGGCACATTGTTGTTATGATAGGAAAGTTTTTGGCTCCCGCCGTTTGCAGCCTACGTGCGCGTGCAGAGAGCACTACCAAAATCGAAACGAAAGAAAGTTCGCTCGCCTGATGCTTCAGACGTACGGTAAAAAAGAAAACTTTCTGTCACCAAACATGTGTGCTGTATGACGCATGAAATTGTATAAAGTTCAAAGTGAGGACTGATAAAACGGTGGACGACTGACTGATCAGTGATCCGACTCACACGCTTTTATATTATTTATATCGCGCCTCTTCTTTTTACTGGTAGACAGTTTTGGTAGAAGAGTAATCAATAGTCAGAAAGTGGCAACAAACTGCGGCTACTAGAAAAAAAATTAATAATCTAGCCTCGAAAATCAATCGATGATGATGGGGATGATGATGGCGACATTGATTTTATTTTCGCAGTGGTATAAAGTGCGACTGAAGCAGAAGCAGCAGCGTGATAAAGTGCAATTCAGCTAATCATCACCTTTATCTCCCCCTCCTTCTGATAATTGATAAAACTGAACTCACTCTCACCCTGATCAATAAAATAGAGATTCAAGATGAGCCTAAGTAGAATCTCTCCAACCGATAAAGAAGGGGAGTGGGAGGAGATGATCAACAAAAAACGCAGACTACTTTTCCAATAGATTTTTTGTTGTAAAAGTTTAAAAGTTCACCAGAGAGTAAACACTTTGGTAGCTGAGAGAGAGAACACATGTTCAAACAAATGTAAATGATGATGATGGGTGAGGGGGTGACAGAAAAAAGACACACAAGTACCTATTTTACAGTGCGTGCAGCAGAAGCGGTACACAACAAAATGAGGATGATGATCAGAGAGGTTGCACCTAGAGGACCTTGTACCGGTTGCCCCTTGCCGGCAGATTAGAGTTGGACTGCGAAGGAGGAGAAGAAAAGTATAAGTAAACAACAAACAAAGAGACAAACATCGCAGATAAAGAACTTACCATCTTGTGGAGCTCCTCCTTGATGAGGCGGACAATCTCCGCTCTGGCCAGCGACACCGCCTTCTCATTGGTCGCCTCGATGGCCAGGTAGAGCTTGCGCTCGCCCGCCGGCGGCTCCTTGCCCTGCGGATAGTACGTCCCGCGGACGGTGATGCCCGCCTCGCTGAACTCGCTGATCTGCGCAATGGCCTCCTTGCTGGTCACCCGCCACCGAGCCTGCTGCGGAAAGTCGTTGATCTCCAGCTCCTGTTCGATGCGCTGAGAGACGTTCGAGCTGCTGCTGCCGCCGAGGCCGGAGCCGCCTGCCAGGCCGCCCATACTGCCGCCACCGCCGCCCAGTCCGTCGGGGCCGGCGCCCATGTCGACGTCCATGGAGTCCAGCAGGCCGCCACCGCCGCCACCCACTCCCAGGCCACGACGGCCGACCAGCTCGCCGCTGTCGTTGTAGTCACTGTCGCGGGGAATGTAGTTCAGTTTGGCGTGCAGCCGCTCCGCGCGCTGCTCGGCAATCGACTTGGCCGTCACCGCCGAGGTGATGTCGCCCAGGGAGTAGGTGTCGCCCTTGAGGATCGCTTCGGTGTGCGCCGTAGCGGAGGGGTAGTTGCTGGTCAGGGAGCTGCCAGTGGAGGAGGAGGAGGCGGCAGAGGCGGAGAGGGACGCCGATGAGGGCAGATTAGGTATGGACAGGGCAATCTTAGAGGCCATCTGCTTCGCCAGCTCCATCTTCTCGGCGATGGAGCGCTCAGGCTGAGCGCTTGAAGCAGGAGGGGCTGTGCTGATGGAAGCTCCCACTCCTGAAGCTGAGGAAGCGGCAGCCAGGCTGGCATTGATGCTTGCTGCTGCGGCCGCCGCAGCCGCTACAGCAGCCGCCACCGAGGCCGAAGGAGTGATGGTCGGCGTCGAAGGCCCTGCTGCAGCTGATGACGAGCTGCCGCTCGCACTGAGAGCGGCGGCAGTGGCCGCGGCTGCTGCAACAGCTGCCGCCGCTGTAGCAGCAGCAGTCGCCGCAATTCCCTTCTCAGCCTTCTTCTTCGGCGCGAGCATATTCTCAATCTCCTGGTCAATGTCCGCATCGGTCTTCTCCACCTCCTCATCGTCCGAGTCGTTCAGTCCCAGAGCGGCCTTCTGAATGCGCTTCTTCTCAATCGCCTGCTGCGCCTCTGCCTCGTCAAACTTGAAGCCCTTGCCGCTGAAGCCGGAACTGGACTTGACCTTCTTCCCCATCGCCTCCTGCTCCACCTTGTAGTCATCAAAGAGCTTCTGCAGCTCTGCGGGCACCGGTATGCCGCTCTGCTCGTGCGCCTTAATCAGGTCCTGCGCGTAACGGCCCTGCTCCGGCGTGATGAAGGTGTAGGCGTGGCCCTTGTTACCGGCCCGTCCTGTCCGCCCACACCGGTGCACGTAGTCCTCGTAGTGATTGGGACAGTCGTAGTTCACCACGACAATGGTGTGCTTCACGTCCAGGCCGCGGGCGGCCACCGAGGTGGCCACCAGAACGTTCACCTTGCCGTTCTTGAAGTCGCTGATGGTCGAGTCGCGGTCATTCTGGTCAATGCCGCCGTGCAGCGCCAGCACCGTGTAGGAGGCGTGCATCAGCTCCTTCAGCAGCATATCCGCGTGCTCCTGCTTGTCGACGAAGACAATGGCGCTGCCCGCCGTCGCGTACTTGCCCAGCACCTCCAGCAGCTTGAGGAACTTGTCGTCCTCCTTGATGATCACCACATTCTGCTCCACCTCCTTCGCCACCACCGACCGCCCGCCCACCTGCACCTCGATGGGCTTGTCGAGGATGCGCCGCGCGAGCGCCTCCATGATTCGCGGAAAAGTGGCGCTGAACATGACCGTCTGCCGGTCAGGGCGGATGCCGTCGATGATGCGCATCACCTGCGGCTCAAAGCCCATGTCGAACATGCGGTCGGCCTCGTCGAGGACGACGTAGGTGCAGCGGCGGAGGTTGGTCACTCGGCCCGAGTTGGCCGCCAGCATGTCGATCATGCGGCCCGGCGTGCAGACGACAATCTCCGCGCCCGGCTTCAGGTCGCCAATCTGCTCGGAGATGGGAGTGCCGCCGTAGACGGCCACCACGCGCAGTCGGTTCTCCTTCGAGTCCCGAGATGAGCTGCCTGCATCACCTCGATCGCCCCTTCCCAAATGCGAGAGGTACTTGGTGAACTTGCGGCACTGCCCGTAGATCTGCGTGGCCAGCTCCCGTGTGGGCGTCATGATGATGGCGATCGGCCCGTCGCCCGGCTCCAGCCGCGGCTGGTCGAGAATGTGGCGAAACATGGGAATGAGAAAGGCGAGCGTCTTTCCGGAGCCGGTCTTCGCGATGCCGATCAGGTCGCGGCCGGACATGATCGCCGGAATGGCCTGGCACTGAATTGGCGTCGGCTTCTCAAAGTTGTTTCTAATTTGGAGAAATAGAAAGAGAAATGTTAGCTTTAAAAACACATCCAAATCCCCGCCCACTTACTTCTTGAGAATGTCCATCACCTTCTTGCTGACACCACACTGCGCCCAGTTCTTGATCGGCCGCGGGCATCCCTTGCCCTTCGTCTTGATGCCCTCCATCTCCGTCTTGTAGGCCTCCACCTCCTCGGCCGTCATCCGCCCAATCTCCGGCACCTCAATGTAGAAGTTCTTCCGAAAGGGAATGTAGCTGATGTCGTCGAGGCTGATGGTAAGGGGCTTCTTCTGCTTGGCCTTCGCCTGCAGCGTGTCCATGGCATTGGCCAGCTCGTCGCCCTTCTCCACCTCGTCGCTGCTGCTGTACTCCATCGCGTCCTGGTTCTGCTCAATCAGCTCGCCCCTGCTCCGCTCGGCGGTCTTCTTCTTCGCCACGCCCACCACCACCGTCACCTTGTGGTGGCCTTTCTCCGGGTCGGCCTTGGAGAGCGTCTGCGTCCGGTACTTCTTCACCTCCTCCTGGATGCCCGCCATGAAGGCGTCCAGCGGGTCAATGTCGTCCTCCTCTTCTGCTTCCTCTTCTTTGGTTGGGACAGCTGTTTCGGGAGCTACTGTTGTTGTTGTTGCTGCTGCTGGAGTTTGTAATTGTTGTTGTTGCTGTTCAGGGGCGGCTCGTGTTGCTGCTGCCTGTTCAGCAACAGCTGCAGCTGCAGCAGCTTTTTGAAGTTGGGAAGATGGTTTTTGAGCATCTGCAAAAAGAAGGATGATGTTTTAGATTCCGAAAATTGAAACCGATATCAATAGAAACTTACCATTGGAAACGACCTTCTCAATCTTGTCCTCATCCCCGCCGGCATCGTCGTCTGTCCGCCGCTGCGGCAGATTCAACGTGGCACTGTTCTCATCCTCGTCGTCGTCTATCGGCACGCCCCCATTCTCCTCGTCGTCCTCATCGTCGTCGTCATCGTACTCACCCGTCATCATTTCATCATCGTCCAGTGTCCACTTCTTCTTCTGACCCTGGCTCGAAGCGCCACTTTCTCCATTTTGTGGGCCAGCTGCTGTTGATGCTGCTGCTCCAGCGCCGTCTCCTTCTCCGGTTTGATTGCCAGTGCTTGGGTCACCACCACCACCTCCTTCACCACCTACTTCAGAGGATTTCTGAGCTGAGTCAGCTGCATCACCTACAGCCGCCGCCGCATCAGCTGAAGAAGCACCGGCAGCCCCAACCGCCGTGGTCGCCACCCCCTCGGTCTGTTTCTGCGCCTGGCGCCACTTCTCCACCCGCTCCCGGCGCTCCTGCATCAGCTTCTCCAGGTGTTTCTGCTGCTCGTCAATGTCGAAGTTCTTGTAGTTGACATTGCGGCCGATGACGTCCTCGACGCGCTCCCGATTGATCCGATCCGGTGAGTGGGAGCGCTTTGAGGAGCGGTGGTAGGAGGGCGAACGAGAGCGGGAGCCATTGTGGCCGCCACCGCCGTTGGAGCGGTCTCCTCGCTTCCGGTCCTCCCGGTCACCGCGGTCCTTGCGAGAACGGTGCTTCGAGTCTGGAGACCGAGAACGGGAGCGGTACTTTGATGAGCCTCCCTCTCCTCCTCTGTCACGACGTCGGTCTGACGTGGGTGACCTAGACTTGGGCGAGCGGGAGCGGTGTTTCCGACTTCGGTGACCTCGGTCTCGATCTCGATCTTTATCTCCTCGGTCCTCCCGGTCCCGAGGACTTTTACTTCGGCGGCGAGCGCTTCGAGAGCCGTTTGCCGGCGATCGGCTGCGAGATGACCGCTTGCGATCAGAGTGTCGTCCCATTTTTGCTGCTGCTGATGTTGATGACGCTGCTGCTTTGTACGCTGCTTTTGCTGATTGTAAAAACACAAAGAAGAAAAACACAATAGACGTGATGATAAGGAACTTGAGAATCGAGATTAATCTGATGGAATTGCTCGGCTTCTTCTTGATGCAATCAAGTCAACAACAACAACAGCCGCTCAGCCGCTCTCTCCAGCCTTGTGAGACATGCCTGCCTGCTGGGCGGAGCTTATTCGGACAGATGTCCTCTTTAGTAAAGATGTCTTTGCGCTTTTTTGGAAGATTCTACACGATTATTCCGGTAAAGTGACAGTTTTAATCGATTTTAAATTTAGTAAAAATATTGTAAAAGATTTCAGCTGTGATAGTACTTGAAAAAATGAGATAACTGTCAAAATTGACTGGATTTTTCAAACACCAGTACTGTTGTTGTGAAACGCCCACGCAGTCGACTTTTTGGAGGTAAACAAAAACATTCCACTCTTTTCAAACTCTTTTCGGTGCTTCAAGAACCCTTATCTTCATCACCCTTTCAAGACATCAAAGTAAAAAATGAACACCGAAGCTAAGCCAGAGCCCTCACAAGAGGCGATCATCGAGACGACGGCAATAGCAGCACCGGCAACAACTTCAACATCTACCGCAAAAACAACGGCCGAAATTGACGTCGGCGTCGAGGCTACCACTTTGCCGCCGATCGACTCCAAGGACCAGGTCCTCGAGGCAGCCGATGATATGTTCAACAATCTACAGCAGTACATTTCCTCGGAAATTGAGCGTAAGATCTACTTTGACTAAAACATTTTAGAATCATTCTAACTTTTTTCTCTTATGCAATTTGCAGTGACACTTGACGACTACAAACTGCTGGAAGCGATGAACAACACCACCGCGGAAAAGTACCATGAAATGCGACAAGTGGCGGCAAACACCGCCGAGTCAATCAGCGAGCTAAATGCCAAGTATGAGCAAATTCTACCTAAACTGGAGATCATCGACAAGCTCGATCGAAAGGTGACGCATCTGGAGAAGCTCGCTTACGCCATTGATTCCTACTCGAAGCGACTCGGTAAGTGGATCACTGGGCGAGAGGCAGAAAGCGTGAAATGGTAACTCGAGATTGTTGTGATGATTCACCATCACAGCAAATGTTGCTGAAGTCGACAAAGCCGACGACAGACTGGCGATGTGCGTGTGGGTGTGATATTTAGGGATATTTGCGCTCCATTGCAGCAGCAGCAGCTTCATCTGTCTGTCTGTCTGCCTGCATTTTGGTTTCCACTTTCACATTGCACGGCACATTGCTCTCAATCTGTCAATCGGCCGACTAACTGTGCGCAACTTGAGCGAAAAAAGGAGGGAGAGAGTCAAAATGTCAATTGCTCAATGCTCAAACTTTATCGCTTGACTTTCTTCTTTACCCGAAACGACATTTTCCTCTTCTCTTGAACCTCTTCTGCTCAATTAGTCTCGACTCAACTCTTTGATGCACTGACTTCTTTTTCTGATTCACTGACTCACCAGCACCTCACCCGAACTGCAATCGTCGCACTTCATTGTCTCTTCCTTACGTCAATGCTGCTGATGCTGCTGTTGCAATGATATATCCCCCTCCCCCAACTTCACCACACTGTTGCGTCAGTGGATTGCCGTGTTCGTTCTGTCGTCGAGATGCGGATTGCACACTCGGTGGTGAGAGCGCCCGACGACTCGAGAACGAACGTCTCTCTGACCGCCAGATGTGCTGATAATGATCGGTAAACTAGTGGCGAAGATCGGTGTACGCGATATAAGCTGGTGGTTGTCATCGAGTAGATCAATGGCCATCTCTCTTTGGCAACTTGGGGAGAGCTGCTCGGTGGATAGTTCACCGATCTCTTTCTAAACGGCGGCGGAAAATCACATGCGCAAACTGACTCAGTTTGGCTAAAAATACTCGCCGGCAAGCTCGCTGTCGTCGTCGTCGAAGTTCTTCAATGCACACTGTGGTGGTGGAAGCCCTGCTCTTTCCCTGGTTGTGACACTAAACAAGCACTTCTAATTGCCATTCGTTATGGAGTGAAAATTGCTTTTAAATTGAGTCGGCGACTCAGTCGAGAGGCTGCTGAAGTCGATGGTGGTGAGCTGTCACCGAGGGTGATGCTTCTGCTCCTTTCCAGTCTGCACGTTCTTCGCACGCGTCCACACCCCGAATACTGAAAGTCAAGTGTGTTCCAGGCTCAAGAGTTCAAGAGTACTATTTATAGTCAGTCAGTGGCAGTTGTCTTACAAGTGTGTCTCCCAATGTGTCTGGCAATTTTTCTGAGCACTGACTGAATGTCTATTGAACTTTGGGCGGGTGACGGCAGTAGTGCTTGTGAATACGATTGGTGACAAGTAGTCACTGGTTGTCACTGAGCGGCACTGTGTCCTGGTCACAGTTCTACCAGAATCGTCGTCGTCGCCGCCGCCGCTTTTATTGGCCTCGTTTTATGATTCATTTACCCGAGCATTTAGAACATCACAGTGCCAGCAGACTTCTATTCAACTAATGCAGTCAGCGGCGGCGGTATCAAGTGTGAATCGTGGGCGCTGACATCAATTTGATGCACTGCTGAGGAGACTGCTGTGCTGATGATTCTCACTGACACTTTGACTTTTCTTCTTCCCTCTCATTCTCACTCTCTCACCTCGTCGATGTCGTCTTCGTCGGCGACACTCCCGGCACTGCACTTTCTGCGAGAGAGACTTATGAGCTTTGAGTGGTGGCCAAGAAAAGCGACTATCACTTTCCACACGCGCACGCATACATTTTGTCGTCCTCTTCTATTTGGTTTGCGATTCCGAGCTGACGAGCTCGGGACGTTCTTTTGACGCCACTCTGAACTGTGGTTCGGTAGTGTGTGCCTTACTCTCTCACTGACTAGTAGAGAATCGTTGAACTTCTCGCTCTCTCTATTTGATTGATTGAGTCACTTTTATTTGTGCATTTTAGTAGCATTTTTCTCCTTTTTCCTTGAGCTCTGTTCTCTCTGCAGTGGAGTGAGAAGAAGAGAGACTTTTGCCCTGGCTCGATTGACACAGCAGATTGGTCTGAAGGAAAAAGAAGAAAAAGTGAGTGAGTGAGTGCTTGAAGTGTGTACGTTTTGAAGGGGTACTTGAGAAAGGTACTGCTGAGGCTGAGGCTGAGGTTCACTGCCAACAGTGTTTGACGCTGGGACCACTTGATTGGAATTGAGTTGAGTGCTGCTGCTGTTGCTTCTGTTGTGAGGTTAATGAACAGTGAAGAAGAAGGAATCGAAAGTGAGAGAGAAAAAGAATCACGATGTATTCTCTCTCTCTCTCTCTCTCTCTCTCTCTCTCTCTCTCTCTCTCTCTCTCT